>Ga0247611_10008298_pt1 | contig 12838 bp, 16 predicted proteins | sample 177DNAGHGhighgp2_FD_192422 | JGI IMG/M metagenome (GOLD analysis project Ga0247611, IMG submission 192422) | Sheep rumen microbial communities from Palmerston North, Manawatu-Wanganui, New Zealand - 1770 DNA GHGhigh gp2 | ecosystem: Host-associated > Mammals > Digestive system > Stomach > Rumen... | reverse complement strand
TCGTTACGGTCAAACCGCGCAAACGCTTTGCGAAGGACCGCATAGCGGTTCTCCCAAAGCTTTCCGTAATCAACGCGCGTGGGATCGTCGCCCCAATCGAGGTCGCATTCCGCTTCGGTCAGCAATTCTTCATCGATCAGCGCATCCAGATCGATCAGGTACGGATTGCCCGCATAGGTCGAACTGCTTTGATACGGAGAGTCGGCAAAGCCGGTCGGCGTTACCGGCAGCATCTGCCAGTAGGACTGTCCGGCGGCAGACAAAAAATCAACAAAAGCATACGCTTCCTTTCCAAGCGTGCCGATGCCGAACCGGCTCGGCAAAGAGGTCACGTGCATTAGAATTCCGCAGGCGCGTTTCATATCGGGTTCCTTTCATATATTCTTCGAATGGTTATTTCTATTTTATCACAACTGTGCTATAATACAAGAAGAAATACGACGACGTACCGGATTTTTCGTTCCGTTTCGTCAAAAGGAGCAGTATGAACGCAAAAGATTTTCTCCGCCTTTCTCCGGAAGTAGAGGAAGCGATTCAAAAAGGTCTTCCCATCGTCGCGATGGAAAGCACGATCATTTCCCATGGGATGCCGTATCCGCAGAACGTGGAGACTGCATTGAACTGTCAGCGCATCTGCCGCGAAAACGGCGCCGTCCCCGCAACGTGCGCGGTGATCGGCGGCAAGCTCTGCGCGGGGCTGACGGATGAACAGATCGACTATCTCGGAAGGGAAGGTGCCAAGGTCACCAAAGCGAGCCGCAGAGATCTTCCGATGCTTGTCGCAAAGGGGATGGACGGCGCGACGACCGTTGCCGCAACGATGATCGTTGCCGCTGCCGCGGGCATCCGCGTGTTTGCAACGGGAGGAATCGGCGGCGTGCATCGCGGTGCGGAAACGACGATGGATATTTCGGCGGATCTCGAGGAACTCGCCGAAACGCCGGTCTGCGTGGTTTGTGCCGGGGCAAAGAGCATTCTGGATCTCAACCTAACCATGGAATACCTCGAAACGAAGGGCGTTCCCGTGATCGGTTTCGGGACGGACGAACTGCCCGCGTTCTATACGCGCAAAAGCGGAATTAAGGTCCCGTGGCGTTCGGACGATCCGCAGGAAATCGCAAATGCGATCAAGGCCTCGAACGGACTCGGATACGCGGGCGGTATGCTTATCGTGAACCCGATCCCCGAAGAATACTCGATGGACGCGGACGTGATCAACAAGGCGATCGACGACGCGATTCGCGAAGCGAACGAGCAAGGGATCAAGGGCAAGGAAACGACGCCGTTTCTGCTTGCGAAGATCAAGGACATCACCGGCGGATCGAGCCTTGCGGCAAATATCCAGCTGGTGTACAACAATGTACGACTCGCGGCAAAGATCGCGGCGAATCTTTGAGACAATTCGGCATTGCAAAGCGAGCGCATCGCGATTATAATGTAGATACAGCGCAACGGCGCAAAACGGAGGGAGCATGAAGAAACGCGTATTAACAGCGTGCCTGTGCATTTGCATGGCGCTTTGCTTTTCTGCGCTTTCCGCGGCCGACAGCACGATGCTTCAGGGCGATGCGAATGGAGACGGCAAGGTTTCCGTGCGGGACGCTGCGCTCGTGCTTCGCTACAGCGTTGGACTCAGCGAAGGCATATCCACGCGCTGCAAGATCCAAAGCGACGTGAATCGCAACGCAAAGCTGGACGCTGAGGACGCGGCTTCCATCCTGCGTCAGGCGGCGGGGATTGCATCGCTGCAGGCGATCCCTGCGTTGGATACGTCCCTGTACAATAAGCTTGCCGCGCATCCGCTGAAGGATCAGGACTACACCGAATGGATCGCGCGCACGATCCAGTATCTTCCGTCCGGCAGCCGAAAAAAGGTCTTGTATGCTGCGGCGAATTATCTGGGAACGCCTTACAGCGAACTGAACTGCAGCGATTATCTGAAAGAAGCGTTCGCCGACGCCGAGATCAATAAGGAAATCTATCCCGGAAAGAGCAGCGACGGCGTGCTGAGCTGGTTCAGGACCAATCATCCGGACCGTCTCCACGAAATCGCTTCCTATCCGATCGAAAAATGGAAACCGTCCGGCATCGTTATCTACCTCAATCCGGATACGGGCAAGGCAAACCACGTTGCGCTGTTTATCGGCATGATCGACGGGCAAGCGGTCATTACGGATTCCGGAACGAAGGACGGCGTGCGGCTGAGTGAATTATGGGAATATGCCGGTTGGGTTCCGACCTATTATGCCGATCCCTGGGGTTAAAGAATCGAAACGAGAAAAAGAGCAGGCAAATGCCTGCTCTTTTCATTTGGTTCAATGCCGGTTGATGAAATCGGCGGTGATGTGATCGAGCACGCCGCCGTAAGGAAGCGCGCCGCGGATCGCCCGTGCGGTAAATCGATTGAGATCCGAAAGGATCAGCGTCGAGAAACCGTTCAGTTCGATGCGGTACGGATGCGTGGTGTTTCCGATGCTTTCCCGACCGCCGGCGGTAAAGCCGAGCCGCGGAATCTCGGACAAAAAATCATCGCACGCCTCCTCGGTGTCGAACGCCATGGTGAGACGCACGCGCCGCACGAGACTCAGGTCGCCGTCGCGATGCTGCACGGACTTGATGTACGCGGCGTTTTCGACCGACTGCAGTTTTGCGTCATCCGGAAACAGCAGGCAGTAGTAGGTCGCGTAGTCCGGCTCCGGCACGTGCCCGCAGGATACGCGAAGCTTGCTTTCCGTACGGCAGATCGTTGAAACACGGTGAATCAGCGCTTCGTCAGACGTGTAGAAGTAAAACTGAATGAGATCCTTCATTCCGATCCCGCCGACGAAGATCGCCACGTCCTCCAGCTGCTCGGCAAGGAGATGCTGCAGCATGGTTGCCCGACGCTCCTCGGCACGGGAAAAGGAAGGCGAGTCCGGTTCACGCGGAGCGATGCTCACAAATACGAGTTGCGCGTATGCAAGGGCAGGGAGCAGCTCCCAGTATTGCAGATCAACCTGGAAAACCGCTTCCCGACCGTTCCACTCCCATTCGTATTTGAGCCAATCAGTCATGAATCAGGACTGCCTTGATGCGGCGAACGCCGCTCGAGGACGCTTCTTCCTTCTTGATCTCAAAGCGACCGAGATCGCCGGTGTTTTTCGCGTGCGGACCGCCGCAGATTTCCTTGGAGAACCGGCCCATCGTATAGACCTTGACTTTCTCGCCGTACTTGCTCTCGAACAGACCGATCGCACCTTGTGCTTTCGCTTCGTCGACGGTCATTTCTTCGCAGGTGATCGGGACCTTTGCGGCGATCGCTTCATTCACGAGACGTTCCACTTCACGGAGTTCTTCGTCCGTCACTTTGCGGCCGAAACTGAAGTCGAAGCGCAGACGCTCGGCGGTGATGTTGCTGCCCTTCTGCGAAACGGTATCGTCGTGCAGGACCTTCCGGAGCGCTGCCTGCAGCAGGTGCGTTGCGGAATGCAACGCCGCAGTCGCTTCGCTGTTGTCCGCCAGACCGCCTTTAAAACGCTGTTCGGCGCCGGCCTGGGATTTCTTCTGATGTTCTTCAAAAGCGGCGGCAAAGCCCTTTTCATCGACCGAAACGCCCTTTTCTTTCGCGAGTTCCACCGTCAGCTCGATCGGGAAGCCGTACGTGTCATACAGATGGAAGGCGGAAACACCGTCGATCGCGCTGCCGTTGAGGTTTGCAATCAGCTTGTTGAATTCCTTAATGCCCTTCTTCAGCGTATCGGCAAAACGATTTTCTTCTTTGCGAAGCTCGGTAAGGATCTTTTCGCGGTTGTCAAGCAGTTCCGCATATACTTCGCCGTACTGTTCGATGATCCGTTCCGCAATCGTGCAGAGCGCATACCGCGGCATATTGAGCTGCGATGCAAAGCGGATGCTGCGGCGGATGAGACGGCGGAGGATATATCCCTGATCGACGTTCGACGGCGTGACGCCGCGCTGGTCGCCGAGAATAAACACTGCGCAGCGGGTATGGTCGGCAATGATGCGAAACGCGCGCGTTGTTTCGGGATTGTCGCGATAGCCTTTATGCGACAGTTCCGCGATCAGGGCGATGATGTCGGAGAACGCGTCGGTATCAAACACGCTCTCAACGCCCTGCAGCGTCGCAACCGTGCGGTCGAGTCCCATGCCGGTGTCGACATTCTTTTGCTCGAGCGGCTCGAACACGCCGTCGGAGATTTTGTTATACTCCATAAAGACGTTGTTCCAGATCTCAAGATACTTGCCGCAGTCGCAGCCTGCTTTGCAGTCGGGGCCGCAGGGCGCGGCGCCGGTATCGTAAAAGATCTCGGTGTCGGGGCCGCAGGGACCGGTCTGTCCGGCGGGACCCCACCAGTTGTTCTTCTTGGGAAGATACACGATATGCGAGGGATCGACGCCCATCTCGACCCAGCGGTCGTGCGCGACGGTATCGCGCGGCGCATCTTTATCGCCTTCGAAGCACGTGAAGAACAGCTTTTCCTTCGGAATGCCGAGCCACTTTTCGTCGGTCAGAAATTCCCAGGAATAAGCGATGCTTTCTTTCTTGAAATAGTCGCCCAGCGACCAGTTGCCGAGCATTTCAAAGAACGTGCAGTGCGAAGCGTCGCCGACTTCGTCAATGTCGCCGGTGCGGACGCATTTCTGCACGTCGCAAAGCCGTTTGCCCTCGGGATGCTTCTCGCCCATCAGATACGGTACGAGCGGATGCATGCCCGCGGTGGTGAACAGAACGGTCGGGTCGTTTTCGGGGATCAGGGAAGCGGAGGAAATGACCGCATGTCCCTTGGAACGGAAAAAGTCCAGATACAACTGGCGCAGTTCCTTCGCAGTTAGTGAACGCATAAATCTGTTTCCTTTCGTAAAATACGATCAAACTTTATTCTATGAAAAAACGGGCGTTTTGTCAATAAAAACCGCTCCGAAAAACGGAGCGGAGGAGGGGATTAGTTCAGTCTGCCTCGGTATAGAGGATGTCATGGCTCAACGGCGTATAGAACCGCTCGCGCACACGGTCCGGATCGCGCGTTTCGCCCATGATCCACATCAGCTTTGCAACGGCGGCTTCCGTCGTCATGTCATACGCTTCAATGATATTCTGCTGCTTCAGCGCATGACCGACCTGATAGACGGTAAGATTCGAACCTTCGTTCTGCACCTGCGTGGTGATGACAATGAGTTTTCCGGCCTTCACGCCGCGATCGATCACGGCGCGGAAGCAGCCGTTCGTGCCTTCCGGCAGCCCGCCGACACCGAAGCTTTCGATGATGACGGCGTCGAAGCGATCAAGCGCATAGGACAGCATCCCTGCATCGGTTCCGGGGATCAGCTTCACGAGCCCGACGCTGTCGTTCAGCTTATGCGAGAATTCGGCGCGTTCGCGGTAGCCGAGATCGATATAGTGCAGCACGCGTCCGTCCTGCAGCACGGCAAGTTCGGGATAATTGATGCTCGCGAAGGCAGAAAAACTCTTACTCCGCACCTTCTTTGCGCGCGTGCCGAGGATGACGCTGCCGTTGAACACGATCGATACGCCGCTTGCACGGTCGTCGCAGACATAGGTGAACGCATCCAGAAGGTTCTGCTTCGAGTCGGTCACGTCCATGCTGATCGGCTTTTGCGCGCCGGTCAGGACGATCGGCTTTTTCGAACGGCGGACAAGATATGAGAGCGCGGCGGCGGTATACGCCATCGTGTCCGTGCCATGACTGACCACGAAACCGTCGTATGCGTCGTAATACGATTCAATGCACGTCGCGATTGCAAGCCAGTTGTCCGGCGTCATGTTCGTGCTGTCGACGCTCATCAGCTGCATGCATTCGACGTCGCAGATTTCGCTGACGTGCGGAATGTAATGCAGAAGCTGATTCGAGCCGAGTTTCGGGGCAAGCCCGTCCGACGTCATTTCCGAGGCGATCGTGCCGCCCGTTCCGATCAATAATATCTTTTTCATGCCTTCAGTATAGCCTCTTTTTCACGAAAAAGCAACGGAAAAAGACGGAGTTTGCAAAACAAAACAGGACCGCGAAAAGCGATCCTGTGTTTGCTGCGTGTTGAGTTGTTCTTACAGGCCGTAGCGCTTCTTGAAGCGATCGACTCGTCCGCCGCTGTCAACCAGCTTCTGTCGGCCGGTAAAGAACGGGTGGCACTTGCTGCAGATTTCGACCTTCAGCTCGCCCTTCGTGGAGCCGGTAAGGAAGGTCTCGCCGCAGGCACAGCGCACGACCGCTTCGCCGTAAGACGGATGAATATCTTTCTTCATGTATTATCACTCCTTCGTCGTGTAATGCATTACCATCGGCTATTATACCATGCCGACGAAAAAAAGCAAGAAAAATTTTGCGGTTTTTCAAACTTTTTTTAACACGGCGTTTTTTTCGGATTTCTCGGCTTTATTCGAATGATTCCGATTACTGGCCGTAGCGGTTTTGCTGCCCGTGCGAGGAGTAGCCCTCCTTTTCATAGATGCGGATCCACTCGCGCAGACGGATGAGGAAATCCTCGTTGTTCGAGGTTTTGTCCATCATCGAAATGACCTGTTCGGTCACGTCGGTCGTCGCGCCGCCGGCAAGCACGCGGCGAAGCATCCGCACGCCGTCGAGCTCCTTCTGCGTCAGCAGCAGATCGTCTCTGCGTGTACCGGATTTGTACACGTCGATCGCGGGGAAGATGCGTTTTTCGGAAAGCCTGCGGTCCAGATGGATCTCCATGTTGCCCGTGCCCTTGAATTCCTCGTAGACGATGTCGTCCATGCGGCTTCCGGTCTCGACGAGCGCCGTTGCAATGACGGTCAGGCTGCCACCGTTCTCGATGTTGCGCGCTGCACCGAAAAAACGCTTTGGCTTGTGCAGCGCGCCCGGATCCATGCCGCCGGAGAGCGTTCTGCCGGTCGGCGGAATGACGAGGTTATAGGCGCGGGTGAGGCGGGTGAGCGAGTCCAGAAGGATCACGACGTCCTTGCCGTCTTCGACGAGACGCATCGCGCGTTCCTGCACCATTTCCGCAACGCGCGTGTGATGCTCCGGAAGCTCGTCGAACGTCGAAGCAACGACCTCACCTTTGATGCTTCTGCGCATGTCCGTTACTTCCTCGGGACGCTCGTCGATCAGAAGCACGATCAGATGCGTATCGGGGTAGTTTTCGGTAATGCCGTTTGCAATCTGCTTCAACAGCGTCGTTTTTCCGGCTTTCGGCTGGGAAACGATCATGGCTCGCTGTCCTTTTCCGATCGGCGCGATCAGGTCAATGAGACGCACGGAAAGATTGTTCGTTCTTCCCGGCGTTTCCAGCGTGTAGCGTTCGTTCGGGAAAATGGGAACGAGGTCCTCGTAGTTTACGCGGTTTTGCGCGTTTTCGTCGGGATCCTTTCCGTTGACGCGGTCAACATACAGAAGCGCTTCGTATTTGTCACCTTCGCGGCGCGCGCGGGTGCGTCCTTCCACGAAGTCGCCGTTCTTCATGTTGCAGCGGCGGATCTGCGCGTTTGCAACGTAAACGTCGTTTGGACCGGCGTCGTAATTTTGTACGCGCAAAAACCCGTAGCCTTCCATGATTTCCAGCACGCCGGCAGCCGTACCGCATTCCGGAACTTCGGGAACCTGCAGCTTTTGCTCACCCTCCGGCGTATGATACTGTGCGGGACGATTGAAGGTGCGATGCTGGCGGCTGCGGTCCTGACGATTGTTCTGCTGTCGGTAATTGTTGTACGCATACCGGCTTCTTTGCTCCGCGGGACGTTCCTGAAGCTTTGCCGGAGCAGATTCCGCGGGCGTTTCAACCGTTTCAACCGCGGGGCTTTGCACAGGAGAGGGGGAGGGCGTTTCGATTGACTTTGCGGGCCGTCCGCGCTTTTTCGGGATGTCGGGCGTTTCCGGCTCCGTTGCGGGTTCCGTTATTTTTGCCGGCCTTCCGCGCTTTTTCGGCGCAGGAGCCGGGACCTGCAGCATTTCGATCAGCTGGGCCTTTTTATATTTCCGGTATGAGGGAATGCCGTGCTGTTTTGCGCGTTCGTACAGCTCGTTCAGCGTCAAAGATTCCAATTCGGTTTGATTCACAAATGCCTCCGAAACGATAGGATAGTTTGTATGCGGGATACAGTAAAGATAATGGGAAATCGGATTTGATATACCCATTTTAAAAAGATCGGGTAATCTTGTCAAGCGTTTCGGGGAAAAACGTGTTCTCTTGGCAAAACACGAGGCGATTTTTCTATGTCACGCGGCATAGGATGGGGTAAAGGCAGGAGGTACCTATGGAAAAACGCGATAAGGAACTGATGCGTCCCGCAGCGCATACCGTGTTGATCGAAGGACGCAAAAAGATGCGTATCACGGGCGTGATCGATGTGGAAAGCTTTCAGGAAGATGAGCTGACCGTTGAAACGCATGGAGGCATGCTGACGGTGTTGGGTGAGAATCTGAAACTTGGCAAGTTGAATCCGGAGGACGGGCAAGTGATTCTGGAAGGCGAGATCGCATCGATCGAATATGAACAGCCGGAGCCGGAGCGTCACCGGTTCTTTTTCCGTCGCAAATGATCGACGTTACCGCGCAGCCGTATGAAGCGCTGCTGCTGTTTCATGGCGGGGCGGTCGCGGGATTCATCTATCTTCTGCTGCGGATCGTTCGAAACTGCTCGAAAAAGAGGTATGTAACGCATCTGATCGACGGCGTCTTCGTGCTGCTGCTGTTCGGGATACTTGCTTGCTACCTGTTTCTTGCAAACTACGGGACGGTGCGCGGATTTTTGCTTGCGGCGTTCACGATCGGGTTTGCGGCGTGCTACCGGCTGTTCGCGCCGATGTTTGCACGAATAACACAAAAAATCCGCAAAAAATAGGTTCCGTTTTGGAAAAGATTCTGCTATACTGTAGCCATGGAAGAATCGCCGAAACGGATTGTACGAACGATCCATTTTAAATTGATACATTTCGTCCTCGTGCTGATCGCATGCGTAATCATATTATTTGTCGTACTGATTCCGCAAAGAATCCGCATTCGTTCCGCACGCGACGAGTATAGCGCGCGCGTAGAGGAATTGAATCAAACCAAGCGCTCCTACGCGCAAGAGCGCGAGAATCTGCAGTTTATGCGCACCGATACCTATAAGATTCAGCAGGGCATGATTAAGTACGGATGGCACTATCAGGAGGACAAGTTCATCCCGGACGACAGTTCCGTTCTGTTCGGCGAATGAAGCCCGCCGTCGCAGTCATTGATATCGGCAGCAATTCTGTGCGGCTGATGCTCGCCTCACACGAGAACGGGCGTGTTTGCTCGCTCTCTAAGGAACTTCAAACGACGCGTCTTGCGCAGGGGATCGATTTCACGCATCGCCTCGCGGCGGAACGGATCGCGGATTCGATCCGCGTCATCGGCTATTATGCGTCAAAGGCCGCTGCAAGCGGCGTGCCGGTCATCGCTTACGCGACGAGTGCGGTGCGTGATGCGGAAAACCGCGACGATTTTCTGGACCGCGTTCTCAAGCGGACGGGCGTACGTATACGCGTACTCTCCGGCGAAGAGGAAGGGAATTATGCGTTTTTCGCAGTTACGGGCGGAAGCGGGACCGTGTTCGATATCGGTGGAGGAAGTTTTCAGATCGTGACAAAAAACCGCTCGCAGAGCTTTCCGTGCGGTTGTGTGCGCGCAAAAGCATATTGCGATGCGAGCGATCCGAAAATGCTCGAGGCGTCGCTCTTTCCGTGGATGGACGAGCGTACGGACGTGCCGGAGTCGGTCGAAACGCCCGTATACGGCGTCGGGGGAACGATCTCCTCGATCGGTGCGATCCTCGCGGGGCAGACCGTATACGACCGGTCAAAGCTTGCACCGATTTCGCGTGCCCGACTCGGTACGCTTTTGAACGTGCTCTGCGCAATCCCGGAAGAGGAGCGTGTACGGCATCCGCTTCTCAAAGAACGCGGCGACGTGATTCTGCAGGGCGCGATGATTCTGAAGTATATGATGTCTCGAACGAATACGGAATGCGTCATCCCGTCCGATCGTGACGGCATGGAAGGCATTGCCGAGGCGTATTTCAAAGGCGATTTTATAATCTGATTTTGGAGGAGATGGCATGGAACGAAAAGTAAAAATTTGGCGGATCGTCGCAACGGTCCTTGCCATTATTGGCGCGGCGCTGCTTGCGACTATGCTCGTGCTGCGGATCGCCGGAAAAGACGTAACAGTTCTGACGTATCCGATCATCGGCGTCGTGATCCTGTTTCTGATTGCGGACGAGCTTGCACGGTCAATGAGACGCCGTATCGAAAAGGAAGAAATGGAGCGAGAAATGGCGGCGCATCCGGAATCGTTCGAACCGGAACCGACGCTTCCGCCCGAAGCGTTTCAATTTGAATCGTCCGAACAGGAAGATCGGAAGTCGTGAGCGCCGACAAGTTTTTTAATCAGATCGAGCTGTTACGCTGTCCTGTCTGCGGGACGGCGTTTTCGCGCAGGGACAACGCGCTGTGCTGCGAAAACGGACATACGTTCGACCCGTCGAAAAAAGGATACGTGCATTTTGCGCCGAACGCTGCGCCGTCGCGCTACGACGAAGCGCTGTTCGCTTCGCGCCGCAGGATCCTGGAAGCCGGGTTTTACAGCACGGTGATCGCCGCGATCCGCGAGGCGATGCCGAGCAATGCGCGCGTCGTCCTCGACGCGGGCTGCGGTGACGGCACCTTTACAAAAGCGCTGGCCCGCGAAACGACGATCGGGCTCGATCTTTCGAAGGACGCGATCCTGCTCGCCGCGCGCGGCGGGGGACCGATCCTGTGGACGGTCGGCGACCTTACGCGGCTGCCGCTTGCGCCGGCATCGGTCGACGTGATCCTGAATCTGTTTTCACCCGCCCATTACGCGGAATTCTCGCGTGTGCTGAAGCCGAACGGACGGCTGCTGAAACTGGTCCCGCAGGAGGGGTATCTTCGCGAGATCCGCGCGCTGATGGGAGATCGATTGAAACGGGAAACCTATTCGAACGAGGCGGTCGTAACGCATCTTTCTGAACGGTTTCGTCTGTGCGAACGCCGACGCGTGACGAATACGTTCCCGCTGACCGAAGCGCAGGCGGCTGATTTTGTACGGATGACGCCGCTCACATTCGGCACGAACGCGGACGAACTCGACGCGTCGAAGCTAACGAAAATAACGATCGACGCGGAACTTCTCGTTGCACAACCATAAAAGCCGCTCAATTCGCGGTTTTTTTGATGTTTGATTCGTGTTCGATATCGGGGAGATTCAACGCGTGTGACAGGCTGTCCTTAAAATAGACGCAAACGCGATCGTCTCCGTTCCATTGGATCGACGCTGCGATCTGCTGGCCGTCAAGTTCGAACAGCACGGCGCATTTGTAGAAACTGTTCGTTTCTCCGAGCCACTTCTGCAGCATCGTCAAAACGGGCTTTCTTTCGAAGTAGAAAGGGGGAAGTTTGCAGTCTGCATGGTTTTCGCCGCCTTCCAGGATCAGCGTTACGGTTTCGCCGGTTGCGGCGTTCATAACCGTGTAGGAAGTCCCGACTGACAGTTTCGGCCTGATCTCGTTCCACGAAACGGCGCGGCCTTTTCGTACGATCGTCCCCTGTGCAGTATAGGTCAGCGGGATCTGCGCGCGGAACTCGGCGCGCTTCGCGTTTCGGTCGAACAGAAGCCGCATCGTTTCGCTTCCGACCGTTCCGTCGCTCATAACGCCCGACGCGACCTGATACGCAACGACGGCGCTCCGCGTGACGGTCTGAAAGCTTCCGGTCGGCTTATAGGTATAGAAGCCAAGGTCGAAAAGCCGCGTCTGTACGCGGACGACCTCTTCGCCCTTGTCGCCTTGTTTCATCAGTTCATTCTCCTCTCCGATGCTCGTTCCGATCGTAAGGAGCAGACAAAGGACGAGGAGGATTACGGTCAATCGTTTCATGTTCATAGTATAGCATAAGCTTCGCCGCTTGAAAAGCGGAGATTTCGGTGGTACAATACCGGGGGAGGTGAGTCGGATGCGATGCAGTTGTCAGCGGTGCGGAACGTATATGGTACAGGATGAGAAGGGCGTGCAGAGCCGATGCATTTGTCCGCAGTGTTTCTTTACCTGCTCTGCCTGCGTGGCAACGTCCGGCGGAGAGCCGCTCGACCTCGATTCGCTGCGTATGCTCGCTCTTTTGCGTGAGGCGCAGGGAGACGGCGAAACGGAGGAATACGACGAATAAACGAAAGGATGTCCGAGGGGACATCCTTCTTTCATAGATCCACCGTGAACAGCACGGAAGGCTTCGAAACCCGCAGCGTCGAAAACCCTGCCGAGCGGATCTCAACAAACCCGTCCGCAGGGACGATTGTGCCGGATACGTCCGTTTCCTCCGGACAGTAGAGCAGAAGAAATGCATGCAGCGTCAGCGCATGGTCGCCTGCGGGAAGTAAGCGCATCTCTCCGCGCGCGTCCTTCAGCATCAGATTCAGATCGCGTCCGCTCCCGCGACAGATGACGTCCTCATCGCCTGAAAAGCACAGCACCGATCCGTGTTCGAGAAACGACCAAACGCCGCCGTTTCGTTTTAAATAAAACCCTTCGGAAAGCGGTGTAAGATATCGCGTTACGCCGGGAAGCGGCGTAAAATGCGATTCCGGCAGGTCAACGGTTGCGGAACTGATGCGAAACGCGAAGCGGCGTTCCGCATACGACCCGTCGGCGGGGTATAGGTACAGCTCGGTCGTTTTGCCGCCGCTCCAGGTCGTCACACGGCGGGTGGACGGGTCGATCGGGGAAATGATCATGGGGTTCCTCCGTTTCATTCATAAAGCAGGGACTGTCGCAGGACAGTCCCGTGTTGGTTATTCGTCTCCGTCGT
>Ga0247611_10008297_pt1 | contig 12838 bp, 12 predicted proteins | sample 177DNAGHGhighgp2_FD_192422 | JGI IMG/M metagenome (GOLD analysis project Ga0247611, IMG submission 192422) | Sheep rumen microbial communities from Palmerston North, Manawatu-Wanganui, New Zealand - 1770 DNA GHGhigh gp2 | ecosystem: Host-associated > Mammals > Digestive system > Stomach > Rumen... | reverse complement strand
CAGTCGTGCTACTGGGTGCTCCTCACCGACAAGCAGGGCACCACCTTCGACCCCTACACCTATTTCGATGCCAAGGCCATCGAGCGTTACCGCCAGTGCGGCGCCGACCTCTACGACCCAAGCAACTACCCCCTCAACAGCAGCTACGTCTCGCAAATCGACGCCCTCGCAACCGAGCATGTGGGCGCCTCCCGCTGGCTCAATGCCGTGGCCGTCATGGCCACCCCCGACCAAATGCAGCGCATCCAAAGTCTGCCTTTCGTCAGTGGCACCAGCCTCATCGCCACCGAGATGCAGATAGCCGCCTGCAAGTCCATCGCCGAGAGTTCTGATTATTCCGAAAACTCAGAATACTCCGAAACTTCAGTCGCGCAACCCAACCTCACCGAGCAGCTTATCCGCATGGGTGGCCGCCAGTTTGCCACTAATGGTGTCAACGGCAAAGGCATCCGCATTGCCGTCTTCGACGGTGGATTCCCCAAGGTGAACACCCACATGGTTTTCAAACATCTCTTCGACAACCACCAGATTATCAAGACCTGGAACTTCTGCAACAACAAAGAGGACGTCTACGGCTGGAACAGCCACGGCACCATGACCCTTAGCTGCATCGCCGGCATAGCCCCCGACGGGCGCCAACTCGGCCTGGCCACTGGTGCCGAATTCCTGCTGGCCCGCACCGAGGTGGAACTCGAACCCTTCAAAGAGGAGGTGTGGTGGATGCAGGCCATGGAGTGGGCCGACCGCAACGGAGCCCAAATCATCAGCTCCTCGCTCGGCTACGGCAAAGAGCGTTACAACACTGAGGACATGAACGGCACCTCCTACGTGGCCAAAGCCGCCAACATGGCCGCCCGCAAAGGCATGCTCGTCTGCAACTCGGCCGGCAACGAAGCCACCGACCGCCATTGGCGCACCATCATCACCCCCGCCGATGCCGACAGTGTGCTCTGTGTGGGTGGTATCGATGCCGACCTCAAGAACTACAGCCATATCTCCTTCAGCTCCTATGGCCCCAGCGCCACCGGCAAACTGAAGCCCAACGTCTCCGCTTTCGGCCATGCCCTGGCCGCCAGCCCCTCCAGCGACAAGGCCACCGGCTATGTCGACGGCACCTCTTTCTCCTGCCCCTTGGTGGCAGGATTCGCCGCCTGCGCCTGGCAGTGCCGTCCCGGCACCACGGCCATGCAGCTCTTCCACGAGATTGAAAAGTCCGCCGACCTCTACCCCTACTTCGACTATGCCCTGGGCTACGGTGTGCCCCAGGCCGACTACTTCTGCAACAAAGTGCAAAACACCGTGGCCCGTCCCACCTTCCGCTTTGTGGAGAAAGGCGACTCCGTCCATCTCCATCTGCTCCGCAACATCGGCAGCACCGACCTCAGCCGCCCGCTCTTCTTCAACTGGCAGACCGAACAAGGCACCCTCGATGCTTATATCCACATCACCATCGACACCATGGACACCGCCAGCTACATCTCCTTCCCCAAAAACCAGCTCTACCATCGCACCCTCAATGCATGGTTCGACGGCTACACTGCCTCTTTCCGCCTCACCGACAAGCAGAACCAGCAACTCGCCATCACCGGCTACGACACCCGCTGCTCCTTCACCCGTCCCAACTCCATGATTAAAAACGACGCCATGCGCGAGGTAGTCAACACCCTCACCGGCAACGACCTCGCCCTCGTGCAGAAATACCCCAAAGACGGCTGGAAGACCAGCAACACCTACTGGGACTTCTACATCATGGCGGGCAGCATGGTCCGCCTCAGCTCGCAGGACTTTCCGTGCAAACTCCTCTCGCCCACAGTCCATGTCGGTGTCCGTATGCTCAGCCGCAAGGCCAAGGCCTACTCCCTCGGCATCGGCCTCGAATATGCCGGCACACGCTACAACCTCGACCCCGAACAGCCCAACCGTCTCGACGGCCTTTTCCCCACCGATGGAAAGCTGGACAAGAAATACTATCTCTTCGACGAGGTGAGCCTCGAACTCTTCCAGCGCGTCCGCTTTGTGGGTGGCGGCATGCTCGGCAAAGGCGTTCACTGGGACCTCGGCATTTACGGCTCCTACGGCCGCTACTCCTACGTCAAGAAGTACAAAACCTACCCCCATGCGCAGGATGCCTCCCTCGTCATCGACAACCCTGAGTACCAGGATAACTACAACTTCAACTTCGGCCTCACCACCCGCATCGCCTACGACGCCTTCGGCATCTACTGCCGCTACCGTCTCACCGGCCTCACCACTAACTACGACGCCGACCCCCTCAGTCCCTCGGCCTTCAAGCTCAGCCTGCCCCGCTTCGAGGCCGGCATCCAGCTCTGCTTCTGAGCCGCCGCACCTTAGCTACTTTGATTATCAAAAACCTCTCGTTCCCCGTTCCTTCTTCGTTAAAAGAACGAAGAAGGAACGGGGAACTCTCATTTTAATAGAGTCTCTATAACCCACCCCAATGGGATAAGACCTTAATATCGCAGGACAAGCCACAGGCACAGTAAAGTGTAACGGAAGGCGTCCCGACAGGGACGCGACAAAAAACTCAATAGTAGAGCCCACCTTCAGGGCTTCAGTATGGCGCGAGGACACCGCCGTAGCGCACCCCGCACAAAGAAAATTTTGGCTGGTTCAATATTTCTTCGTATTTTTGCATTTCGAAATGGACAAAAGGTTGTATATCATAGGAGGCTGCAACGGGGCCGGGAAGACCACGGCGTCATACTCCGTTTTGCCTACCACGCTCCACTGCCGCGAGTTTGTCAATGCCGACGAGATAGCGCACGGGCTTTCCCCGTTCAATCCCGGCAATGTGACCATCATGGCGGGGAGGCTGATGATAGCGCGCATCGGCGAGCTGCTGGGCCGCGACGAGACCTTCGCCATCGAGACTACCCTGGCCACCCGGTCGTATCTCAACCTTGTGCACCAGGCGCAGGCCAAGGGTTATACCGTCACACTGGTGTTCTTCTGGCTGCGCACCCCCGACCTGGCCCTGAGGCGCGTGGCTGAGAGAGTGAGCAATGGCGGGCACAACATCCCCGCACCCACCACTCGGCGACGCTATGTGGCAGGAATCAAGAATTTGTTTAATCTCTACGCTCCCGAAGTCGACGCATGGTTTGTCTACGACAACAGCGATACACCCCGCGTCGAGGTGGCCCACGGCGGCAAAGCACTGCCCACTACGGTACTCAACAGGGAGCTGTATGACAAAATGAAAGAATATGTCCAATAACGAGATACAGGAGTTGGCCGAGCGACTGCAGCACGGCCTGAGCATTGCCGAGCGGCGTATGCTGGAGGACAAGGCCTTGCACGACCAAGACATAGTGGTGTGCCACACCGACGACACCATCCACTACATCCCCGCCAACGAAGCCATCAAGGCATTGTAGACTTCTTGCAATAAACTCCCGGATAATGTCAAGACACCGTCTGTAGGCTTCGTGACAAGGTTTCCATTGGCAGGTATACTTTTGGCTGTTGAAATTTTACAAGGGAGGGGGAGGTGAAGAAAATTTTGGCTGTTCCAAGTATTATTCGTTTTTTTGCTTTTTCAATGATGGATTATGTTGCTTGCCGCCACTGCTTAGTTACGCTCGTAAACAACGGTTCCGGTGCTGGCGATGCTGGCAATCAATGCGGGGTTGGAGAGTGTGTGGTAGATGCTTGTATCAAAGAAATAGGGGAGCAGCAGGTCGTCAATCTCTGTGCTGATTTGGCTCAGTTGGTGCTCGTCCAACGCGGCTCCCACCAGCGTGATGTCCACGTCGGAGTAGGGCTGGTAAGTGCCTTTGGCACGGGAGCCGTAGAGGATGACACGTTCAATGACGGGGTGTGACCGGAAAAGGGCGGTCAGCCGTTTCCAATAGCTCTCGCGGATACCATAGCGGCGGGGTTCCCCCTCCAGGATGGGGTGTTCGGCCACGAGGAGCTGAGGGAGATAGCCACCGGGGGTCATAGTTCAGCCTCCTTGGTGGACATGGTTTGTTCCAGTTGGCTTAGAAGAGGATAATAGGTATTGATGATTTTCATTACTGCATGTTGCGCCATTTCTTGGTCGTAGGTGTGGGAGGTGAGATTTCGGTCTTCAATCATGCTCATCCAGTTGTCATCGGATATTAGTCCGAGTTGCAGCGCATGACGAATAGTGTCTCGAGGGCCACCGAGCCTGTCCGTGATGCCATCATATTGGACATAATCTTTCATTAGATTCCTGGCAAGTTCGACTGAAAACTCGTACCGCTGTATTAGGCCGTCTTGCATCAGGGTGTGTACGTCACCAGCGATTATTTCGGTGCTGACTAACTGCACAGCTTTCTCCAATTGCCGTAAGGCCTTTTGAAAACTGTATAGTCGTTGTACCCAACGAATCTCTTGTCGTTCCATAGATAGTGTTTCTTGCCGAAACGCAATTATTGTTGTTTTATTGTGCCAAGAAGTTAATGTCAATTCTGAAAATGGCGGTTGCGAAGAAACGGGTCAGAAAGAAAATTTTGGCTGTTCCAATAATTCTTCGTATTTTTGCATTTTGAAATGAGAACGACGGATGATATTCTGACGTTGCTGGGACAGTACAAGCCCTATGCTGCTGGCCGATACGGTATCAGTAAGATTGGTGTATTTGGCTCAGCGGCTCGTGGCGAACAGATGGAGGAGAGCGATGTCGACATCTATTATGAAGGACGGGCATTATCGTTGCTTACTGTCGATATGTTGCAATCGGAATTGGAAGAGATGTTTGGTTGTAGCGTGGATATTGTCCGTGTACATGACAACATGAATGCTGTACTTCGTAGTCGCATTATGAAGGAGGGGCGGTATGTTTGACCATGAGCTTGCAATAAATGCACTGAATCAAGTCAGTCGGTTGGTTAATACGATTATTGAACGTACCGAGGGTGTGATAAGTGTTGACGATTTCCTCTGCTCTCCTTCGGGAGGAATGCTACTTGATGCTGTCTGTATGAATTTGATTGCACTCGGTGAAGCGACCAAGAATTTGGATAAGATTACTGCAGGGGAGTTGCTGACCTGTTATCCTCAAATACGGTGGGAGGGTGTGATGCGTATGAGGGATAAGATTGCCCATCATTATTTTGAGGTAGATGCAGAGGTAGTACTTCTAACAGTTAAGGAGGACATTCCTCAGGTGAAAGATGTTGTAGAAAAAATGATTGTTGAAATGAATAAAAAATAAAATAAACTAATATGACACTCGAAGAATTCCAAAATGAATTGCGTCAGGGTATTCCCAATCCGCTGCCCGCACCTCAACCCTATGACACTACTGTCAACCATGCGCCCAAGCGCAAGGATATCCTTTCGCCGGCCGAGAAGAAGCTGGCCATCCGCAACGCCCTGCGTTATTTCGACCCCAAGGACCACGCCATGCTGGCCCCCGAGTTTGCCGAAGAGCTGAAGAAATACGGCCGCATCTATATGTGCCGTCTGCGTCCCACCTATCCCATGTATGCCCGTCCGATTGACGAGTACCCCGCCAAATGCCGTCAGGCTGCCGCCATCATGCTGATGATTCAGAACAATCTGGATCCCGCCGTGGCACAGCATCCCCACGAGCTGATTACTTACGGCGGCAACGGTGCCGTGTTCCAGAACTGGGCGCAGTACCGCCTGGTGATGAAATACCTGAGCGAGATGACCGACGAGCAGACCCTCGTCATGTACAGCGGACACCCCATGGGCTTATACCCCAGCCATAAGGATGCCCCCCGCGTGGTGGTGACCAACGGCATGATGATTCCCAACTACAGCAAGCCCGACGACTGGGAGCGTTACAACGCCCTCGGCGTGACCCAGTACGGCCAGATGACGGCCGGCAGCTATATGTATATCGGTCCGCAGGGTATCGTCCACGGCACCACCATCACGGTGCTCAACGCTGCCCGCAAGCTGGGCGGTGGCACGGCTGGCAAACTCTTCATCACCGCCGGTCTCGGTGGCATGAGCGGTGCTCAGCCCAAGGCTGGTGACATAGCCGGAGTGGTGAGCATCACCGCCGAAATCAACCCCGCCGCCACACAGAAGCGCTACACGCAAGGCTGGGTGGATGAAGTGCACGACAATCTTGACGAGCTTTTCGAGGCAGTGAACAAGGCTCGCACGGCCAAGATTGCCCGCTCGTTTGCCTACCAGGGCAACGTGGTTGACCTGTGGGAATACTGCGCCGCCAAGAATATCCAGGTCGACCTTGGCAGCGACCAGACCTCGCTCCACAACCCTTGGGCCGGTGGCTACTATCCCGTGGGCGTCAGTTTCGAGGATGCCAAGGTGATGATGGCCGAGCAGCCCGAGCTGTTCAAAGAGAAGGTGCAGGAGAGCCTGCGCCGCCATGTGGCTGCCATCAACCAGCTTACGGCCAAAGGTATGTATTTCTTTGACTATGGCAACGCCTTCCTGTTGGAGAGCAGCCGTGCCGGTGCCGACATCTGGAATGCCGACCACACCGCTTTCCGTTACCCCTCATACGTGCAGGACATCATGGGTCCCATGTGCTTCGACTATGGCTTCGGCCCCTTCCGTTGGGTGTGCACCAGCGGCAAGCCGGAAGACCTCGACAAGAGCGACCACATCGCCATGGAGGTGCTGGCCGAGATAGCCGCCACGGCTCCCGCAGAGATACAGCAGCAGATGCACGACAACATACAGTGGATTAAGGGTGCCAAGGAGAACCACTTAGTGGTGGGCAGCCAGGCCCGTATCCTCTATGCCGACTGCGAAGGCCGCACCAAGATTGCCGCCCGCTTCAATGAGGCCATCAAGAAGGGCGAGATATCGGCTCCCATTGTGCTGGGCCGTGACCACCACGATGTCAGCGGCACCGACAGCCCCTTCCGCGAAACCAGCAACATCTACGACGGCTCTAACCGTTGCGCCGACATGGCCGTGCAGAACGTCATTGGCGACAGTTTCCGTGGCGCCACATGGGTCAGCATCCACAACGGTGGCGGCGTTGGCTGGGGCGAAGTGATCAATGGCGGTTTCGGCATGGTGCTGGACGGCAGCGAGGCCTGCGACCGCCGTCTGCGCATGATGCTCCACTGGGATGTGAACAACGGCATCAGCCGCCGCAGCTGGGCCCGCAACGAGGGCGCCATGTTCGCCATCCGCCGTGCCATGGACATCTGTCCCGAGCTGAAAGTCACCATGCCCAACCTGGTCGACGACAACATTCTCGAAGGACTGTTCTAAGTCATACATCAAGATGGGAAGCCTGAGAAGGCTTCCCATCTTCAATCCCCAATCAGCAATGGGGGGAAAGGACGGCCGCCCGTAGTGGCGGACCCATGCCATGAGGCTGGCTCCAGCCCTGCCGCAGCCCTGGCCGTCCGGCCAGACGGATTGTCAGCGTCGGCGCGGCACTTTCACAACAACAAAGGGTGTTCCCCCCAGGGGGAACACCCTTTGTTGTTTGCCTTACGGGCAGGGACCCTCGTAAGGGCGGTGGTGTTTATTCGATGGCCAGTTTCTGGGTGGACACTCCTGCCGGAGTGGTAACTGTGACGTAGTAGATGCCGGCGGCCAGGGTGCTGACATCTATCAGGGTTTTCGGCTCGTGGAGCGGTGCGCTCAGCACGGTCCGACCCTCAGCATCGGTTATCGCCACGCGGCAAGAGCCGTGGCACACAGTCCCGTCGGGCAGGATCAGCGCCACATTGCCCCGGGCAGGGTTGGGCGCCAGCCTGAAGGGAGCCCCTTCCGATGCGGGGGCCGCTTCGATGCCCTGCTTGTTGTAGAAATAAGCCTCCAAGAGCGTGTCGCGTTCGGCCATGAATGTTTTTCTGTTCAAGGTAGACCCGTCGCCCCAGTGGGAGAAGGCATACCCGTCGGCGGGGATGGCCATCAGCTGGACCTCCTCGTCGGGATAGTAGGTGCCGGTGCCGCGCACACGGCCCCAGTCCTCGTTATTCACCCGAGCCTCCACATTGAACCCGTTGAGGTCGGCGAAATAGGCGGTAAAGGCGGTGTCGCAGACAGGCACGAACGTGCGGGGATTGCACGTGCTGTCGTCATCCCATCGCACAAACCGGTGCCCCCGCAGTGGGACGGCCTCCACCGTGGCGGTGTCCCCTTCGAAATAGTAGCCTCCACCGATCACTGAGCCCTTGCGGCTGTCGGCCGAAGTGGACACATAGAAAGAGTCCTTTGCGATGAACAGGGCGGTCAGGAGGGTGTCCTGTGTCACGAAGATGGTGCGGTGCATGTGGGTGTCGCCGTCGCTCCATCCCGCAAAGATGCCCCGGTGTGTGGGCTGGGCATAAATGTCGTAGAGCGAGGAGTCGGCCGTGCGGCCCGAGGGCCAGGCTCGGCCGAGGCTGCTGTCCGAGACGGACAGCTCCACCATGCGGCTATCGATGATGGGGAAGAAGGGCCCGTAATATCTGTTGGGGTTGGAATAAAAAAAGTTACCACTATATGGAGTTGCCAGTGTGCTGTCAAAACCAGGAGGGAAGGTGCCAGCCGAGTCTAACCAGGGCGAACATAACGTGACTTGATCTCTATTGCGACAGTGGTATCGATGGGAGCTGGCTGCGTCTTGACGATAAGAAATATACCAATTTACAACCGCATACTGTGATAGTACGCCTGTCATCCAGAAGTATGGTCTGTATGTGGCGCTGCTCCACGTGGAGCCAGCCAAATAAAAGTCACCCTCCACCGTCACCGGATGGTTGAGAGGGGTCTCGCACACAAATGCGTAGCATGTGCCAGCCGCTTCCTCATGCCATCGATCCAGTAGCATCACTTTGCGTTTGCTGTAGTCCCATGGCACAGAGTCCAGTATCGTCATACACTGTTTCGCGCTGTCGTATTGGCACACGTACAGATATTCCTGCTGTCTGACACTAGCAAAATAATCCAGCCAATAACCTTGTTCGTTAAACCGCTGGTCGCAATAATCTGGGCCTACAATCATGCACGACAATCCCTTAATCGTTAAAGGATACTTGGTGTGGAACTTCCGAAGCAGATATTGCGGTATGTTATCATAGCTGATGAAAAAATCGACTACCCTCAAATATATGTCTGTGTCAGCTATTGATTCGGGTAAAGTACCAGGCTCTTCGCCAGTGAAATATGGACAGAATGTATACCAATTGCTGTCGTAGTAATAGTTCGGATTTGTAGTGGGGAGGGTGTCATACGTCTGTCCCCATGCAGCGGGGTTTAAGGCCATGGCCAACAGAAAAAGCCATGTAAATGATAGTGTTTTCTTCTTCATGATGTGTGTTGTATAAAGTTGTTGTTTAGTTCTTTGATGGAGGTGTTGCCATCATCTGATTCAATTATTTTGTTTTGCAAATATACATTTTATTTTTAATATACGGTTTTTTTTTACCTTTTCTATAATTGTTTACCCCGGCTTCAAAAAGATGTCTGACGCCTTGGCGGTGTGTCGGCGGCGGGTTTGGGATTTGTTGCACTCGGCTCAGCCCCAAAGGGGAACCACTGCGGCGTTGGCCCACGGATGGCCGTGGCGTGCTGTTCCATAGATACTTGCCTTTTGCTTGCATCCACTGTGTTCAGCGCTTGTTTTTCATGTTTTCGGCTATGCAGAAAGAAAGAAGAAGCTATCATGAAATAAAGAAGAAACAACAGGCCGAAATGTAAAATCGCGCCTTGTAAGGGCAAAACCATAAATTCGTTTTTTAGGGTCCATCACATATTATTTTTGAATTGTGGAGGATTTTATTCTGTTGGCTGTGCAATTTTGGTGGCGGCCTTGCGTTATGGAGGGAAAAATAAACGCTAAATTATTCAGAATATGGGAAAGAATGTTCCTTTCAAGAAAAACATGATTCAGGGTGGCAGCATTGTGCTGGCGGCCTTGGTGCTGGGCCTGTTTATGGTCTGTACGGTGAAAACATTGAAATCATACGACGACACTGTCAAGGTGCGCGGCCTTTGCGAGAAAGAGGTGCCGGCGGACCGCGTGGTGTACCGCATCAGCTATTCGGAGAAGAGCAACTCTCTTGCCGACCTGCGCAACACCATCAGCCAGAACAACAGCATAATAGTGGAGAAGTTGCGTGCCGCAGGCTTCAAGGATGATGAGGTGAAGGTGGGCAACGCCAACTATGAGGACCGCTACAGCTATGCCAACGATGTGTCGCAGATTACGTTCCGCTATCAGGCCAACCAGACGGTGACGGTCTTCTCCAAGAATCTGGATTTGGTGCGCAAAATGCAGCAAACCCTTGAGACCGACCTTGTGAACCAGAATATCCTGGCCAACAGTTGGGCGGACTACCAGTTCCTCGGTCTGAACGAAATCAAACCCGCCATGATAGCGGAGAGTCTTGAGAACGCCCGTGCCGCTGCCGACGAATTTGCCAAGAACAGCCACAGCCGCATTGGCAAGATGCGTACCGCCTCGCAGGGTTATTTCGAGGTGGAAGACCTCGACGAGAACACTCCGCAGGTGAAGAAAGTGCGTGTGGTGACAACGGTGGAGTACTATCTGAAATAGGACTCCCTTGATGCGCCGTTTCGTCCTTTGGGGCATCCTGTCGGCAGCTTTGTCGTTGGCGGCGGGATGCTCTGTAATCGCCAAGGTGGCCTTCGGTATTGACGAAATCAAAGAGTACCGTGAGGACAAGGTGCAGTCTTTCCTCGCCGAGAGCCAGCGCCGAGTGCCCTGCAACCAGATTGTTGCCACAACAGAGCAACAGGACAGCCTGATAAGGCTTGACTGCGACACCTCGATGATGCAGCACAGGGCTCAGCCGGTGCAGATTCTCTATTTCGATGGCGACTCGCTCGTATTTTACCACATCAATTGCTACACCCAGTCGGGGCTACTCAGCTACGACTGGAACAATAAGGGGTCGTTTGGCCAATTTCCGCCATCGCCCACGGTGGTGCCCGACTGGCATGGCCGCATGACGTTGGAGGCCTATCGGCGCTGCCTTCCCGGTCTGCACTCCGAAAGCCGCTACACGGTGCTGATATTGTGGAGCAACATGCTGCGCAAGGTGTCGGCCCAGGCGGTGAAGGCTGTTGCCGCAAATGTGAGCGGGCGCGAGGACTGCACGGTGTGGCTTGTAAATACCGACCACTGGTGGGTGGACTATATGCACAGACAATGACTGCGACGGAAGTATATCGTTTCGTTTTCAAGCCGATGGGGCTGGCCCAGATTGGGCTGGTGAGAGCCGTGGAGCAGGAGGCTCTGGCCCACCTGGAACGCCCCGACCTGCTGCGCCGCAACACCGAGCAGATGTGGCGCGAGTGTCTTCAGCCGCCCCACCTATGCCTTGGAGCCTGGGTAGGGGAGGAGTTGGCCGGTTTTGGGGTACTGTATATGCCTGAAAGGGGAGGAGGTGAAGACCTTTCCCATAGCCTGACCCGTGTGGATGGCAGGCAGTATGCGTCGGCTAACTTCAAGATATGCATAGTCCGTCCATGCTGGCGTGGGCATCATCTCCAGGTGGAGCTTGGCCAGCGGCTCGCAGCCGAAGCCAAGGCCCGGGGCATCGGCCTGCTGTGTGCCACCGCCTCTCCCCACAACATGGCCAGCGTCAAGAGCCTTCTTTGCTTGGGCTATTGCGAGGATTCGCAGGTGGAGAAATATGGCTTTGAGCGAACTCTTTTTTACAGAATCAATTAAAATGATTATCTTTGCAACGTCAAAGGTTTCTGGAAGGCGCGCCTTCAGAACGACGTAAAGTGAAGGATATGAAACATTTGGTGGCAAAAATCATGGTTATGTTGGCATGTGCGATTATCATGCTCCATGCCTTTGTGCCCCACCATCACCATGACTGCTGCGATGCCAAAGGGCTCACTTTCGAGACAGAGTTTGACTGCCATTGCGACAGCGACCATCACCATCATCCCGGTTGCAATCATCGCTCCCATCATCCTTTCGATATCTGCCTCTTGCAGGACATGCTCTCGCATCTGGTGATTTCCACCAGCGACGACCATCACACTGTGGCAGCTATCATCAAGGCAGAGTCCAACACTTTTGTCTTTTGGGCAATCCCCAGTCTCTATCGGGAACTTCAAAATCCTGTCGTACCTATCCGACAGGTGTGGGGGGCCACAGGGCCAATCCCACTCACCGCGGCATCCGCGCCGGATGCCAATGGCCACAGGGCCCCTCCTGCTTTTGTTTGACTGGCTACAGAATGTGTGGTTAGTGATTAGCCGATTGGCAAATCACAATACTCTCCTTCCCACATTCTCACATCTGCGTGTCCTCACGCATCCTTTTATTTATTAACCTATAATCTTTTTAGCTACAATGAAGAAGATAGCCATTTTATTGTCGATGGCATTTGCTCTTGGCATGGTTTGCTCATGCAACCATGCGGGGGACGAACATGCCGACGAACATGAGCATCACCATGATGCCGAACAATATACAGCCTACGGGGCGGAATTTGAACTCTTTGCCGAGGCCGAGCCTTTTGTTGTGGGGCAAGAGTCAAAAGTGGCGGCACACCTCACGCGTCTTTCCAATTTCAAGCCCCTTGACTCCACGCAGGTCAAAATCAGCCTTGTCGTTGGTGGCGAGACCATTACCCAGACTGTTGACAGCCCTGTGCAGCCGGGAATATATAAATGCACTTTCACACCCACCAAGGCTGGCTGTGGCCAGCTGAGAGTGGAGATCATGCAGCCCGGCGGGGTCTCTGTGGTATGCCACCCCCATGTACATGTGGTTGCCGACCATGATGTCCTGCATGAGCATGAACACGACCATCACCATCATGCCCACACCCCCTCCAACGCCATCACCTTCACCAAAGAGCAGAGCTGGAAGATTGCTTTTGCCACCGACACGCTCCGCCTCCAGCCCTTCGGC
>Ga0247611_10008296_pt1 | contig 12839 bp, 10 predicted proteins | sample 177DNAGHGhighgp2_FD_192422 | JGI IMG/M metagenome (GOLD analysis project Ga0247611, IMG submission 192422) | Sheep rumen microbial communities from Palmerston North, Manawatu-Wanganui, New Zealand - 1770 DNA GHGhigh gp2 | ecosystem: Host-associated > Mammals > Digestive system > Stomach > Rumen... | reverse complement strand
AAACAATCCCTCGATGTAATTACGGCGGTAGAACTCCATCGTGATCTCCTCCAACTCGCTGACGCTGAGCGTGGCCCGTTTGATGTCGTTGCTACGGCGGTTCACGCAGTAGGCGCAATCGTACATACAATGGTTGGTGAGCATCACCTTCAGCAACGAGATACAGCGGCCGTCGGCGGCGAAAGAGTGGCAGATGCCGACACCGCCAACGGTGTTGCCCACCATCCCCTTCTTGCCGCCGCGCACGGTACCGCTCGACGAGCACGAAACATCGTACTTGGCCGATTCCGCAAGCACGCGAAGCTTCTCCATTGTCTTGTTGGTGAGCATATTACGATAGGTTTACCGTTTTATCGAGAGCGGCCGGTGCCATTGCGCACCGACCGCAATACAGGTCGCTAAATGGCGTGCCTACTTGGTGTAGAGGTAACGCTTGATGCTCTTCTTCGGGGTCTTCTCGAACTCCTGGATGTGCACCTCGACCTCGTTGATCTGCTCGTAAGCGGCGAGGTTCTTGTTCACCTCCTTGCGCACATTGTCGAGCTCGCGCGCCACGCCGGCGGAATCCAGTCCGGCCGCATCGCAGGCGTCAATGTCGGGGTGGATGAGCGCCACAATGCGGTTCTCACGCTGCACCACGATGCTCTCCATCACGAACGGCATGTTGTTGAGTTTGTCCTCAATCTCTTCGGGGTAGATGTTCTGGCCCGACGGACCGAGCAACATGGTCTTGCAGCGTCCTTTGATGAAGATGTTGCCGTCCTTATCAACGTAGCCGAGGTCTCCGGTGCGGAGCCAACCGTCGTCGGTGAAGCTGCCCTTCGTGGCTTCCTCGTTCTTGTAGTATCCGAGCATCACGTTGTCGCCGCGGACCACAATCTCGCCGACACCTTCGGAATTCACGTCATCGATGCGCACCTCCATATTGTCCAAAATTTGTCCGCAGCTGGTGGGTACGAACTTGGACCAGTGCGAGTAAGAGATGAGCGGGGCGGTCTCCGTCATACCATAGCCGATGGTGAACGGGAATTTGAGCTTGCGCAGGAACTTTTCGACCTCGACATTCATGGCCGCACCGCCGATGATGACCTGCTCGAAAGAGCCGCCGAACACGCCGACGAGCTTCTTGCGTATCTGGCTGAGCAGCACGTCGTCGATATAAGGCACCTTGAGCACCCAGTTCATCGGCGGTTTGGCAATCATGGGTTGGATTTGCTTACGGTAGATTTTCTCGATGATAAGAGGCACACTCAGAATAAGAGTGGGCTTGATCTCGGAGAAGGCGGCAAGAAGCACCTTCGGGGTCGGTGTTTTGGTGATGAAGTAGGTATGACCTCCGATGGTGGAGTTTCCGAGGAAGTCGAAAGCGCAGCCGTAGGCGTGGGCAAGAGGCAGGAACGTCACCATACGGTCGCCGGGGAAGAGCAGCTTGTGCGACGGATTGCCGGCGGCGTACGCGTGATGGCCGAAGATGGCGTTGGAAGCCAGTGCGCGCCCAGTCGTCATCACTCCTTTCGAGAACCCCGTTGTTCCCGACGTGTAGTTGATGGAAGCCAGCTCCTCATTGTCCTTGTAGTCGTAGCGGATGCTGTCGGGGAAGAACATCCCCTGGAACTTCGCATCGAAGAGTTTTTGGATAGCCTCCGGGGAGATGATTTCGCGCGGCAACTCGAAACGGGTGCCCGACTCCTCATCGATGATGGGCAGCGCACTCTCAATGACCGTCAACGGACGGAAGTCGGTGAGTGAGAAGACCGCACGCACCTGGCCGAGCTCGTTCTCGTCAAGATGATCCCAGTAATAGTCACCGGAGAAGAGCAGTTTGGAGTCGGAATGCTTGATGATATGATGGACGTTCTCGGGACGGAAATCCTGCAGGATGGGGACGATGACCGCGCCGTAGGTGACGGTGGCGATATAGGTGACGGCCCAACGGGTGCAGTTCTTCCCGATGAGGGCGATACGGTCGTTCTTCTGGATGCCGCACTGCTCAAACAGCAGATGCAACTTCTCGACCTGCTCAGCCACCTGACCGTAGGTGAGCGTGAATTTTGTCTCATAATCGGTGAAGGCTTCCAAGTCCCAATAGCGACGGAACGAATCTTCGAACAGACGCACAAAGTTTTCTTTTATCATTGTCTTGGTTTTAAGTTAATGTTCTATCGTTTTAATATTTAGGCAATTACAATACGTCATTGTATAAAATGGAGACTGTTTTTTGCGGCTGCAAAGTAACGATTTTTTTTGTTAAGATTTGAATGCGGTGGAATGCGAAAAAAGTGTATCTTTGCCGCCGATTTGAGAGTCGTGTGTTTCACGCGTTCAATCGGCAGAAGCCGAAGTGGCGGAATAGGTAGACGCGTTGGTCTCAAAAACCAATGAGGTAACACTCGTACCGGTTCGATCCCGGTCTTCGGTACTCCAAGAAAAAAGCACTTAGCCAAACGGTTAAGTGCTTTTTTTGTGCCCTCTCTTCGGGCTTTTTGTGGAGCCGACGGGAGTCGGACCCGCGACCTCATGCTTGCGGAGCATGCGCTCTACCAACTGAGCTACGACCCCTTCATTTCGGGCGGCAAAAATACAAAATTATCGGACATCTCCAACATCTGTTGAAAAAAATCCTGTCCTTTCATCCCATCTACATATCGGAATGGTGACGACAAGCGTCATCTACGACAACATCATATCTTCTCGAAACGCGCCGCCACCCACTTGTCCTTGACCTTGTGGTCGAGGTAGCGAAGGCCATTCTCGGCACAGCAGAGGCGCAACGCCGGCAAATCCTCCTCATAGAAGCCGCTCAGGAAAAGCAGGGCGTTGTCATTCATGCACTTCACATAGTGCGGGATGTCCTGCAACAGGATATTGCGGTTGATGTTGGCCAGGATGATGTCGTAGCGTTCGGCACCGAGCAGCGAAGCATCGCCCAGAAGCACCTTGAGATGGTCGCAATGATTATGCTGAGCATTCTCCACTCCATTGCGATAGGCCCATTCGTCGTTGTCGATAGCCGTCACCGGGGAGGCTCCCTTCATCGTGGCAAGGATGGCCAAGACACCCGTGCCGGCCCCCATATCGAGCACAGCTTTCCCGTGCACTTCTGTCTCCAACAGATAGGAGACCATCTGCGCAGTCGTGGCGTGGTGCGCCGTCCCGAACGACATCTTCGGCTCAATCACAATCTCATACTCCGCTTCCGGCATCGGGGCGTGGAACGGAGCGCGGATGTAGCACTTGCCGTCAATCAGCACCGGCTCGTAGTTGGCCTCCCACGCGGCATTCCAGTCCTTGTCTTCCATCGGCGCCACCGAATACGAGACCTTCACCTCCGGATAGAGGGACGACTCCAACAAATCCTTGAAAACGTCCTCATTGTAATCTTTCTCGGGGATGTAGCACAGCAGCTCGTTCTCGCCGTCGCCGTCCATGAAACTGTCACACCCGGCATCCGCCATCAACGAGGTGTAAACCTCCTTCCACGGATCGGCCGGCTCTATGTTCAACTTGATCTCTAAATACTTCATTGTTTTGAGACTTGAGACTTGTGATTTTGGGAAGAGAATTCAAACGTCACACGTTTAATACTCGATCGGTTTTCCGGACAGGTTGAACCACAATTCCTGTTCGTCCTGGGTCTTCTTGTCCACAACGATAACCTTGTAGGCGGTAAGCTTGTCGGCGAGGCGTTTCACCGTGTAGAACTCCTTGAGCTTGTAAGACTTATACTTTTTCTTGAGGTAGTCTTGGATGGTGGCGGAGAGGTTCTCGTTCTTGCCGAGCACCCAAGTCTCCGTGAGTTCGCCATAGCTGTTGAACACGCAGAACTCCTTGCCACGGGTGGTGTAGAAGGCCGCGATGTAGTTCATGTAGCCGTCCTCGGTCCACACCTCGTTGTTCACCTTCGGATATTTGAGTTTGAAAGCGGCCTTCACATTCTCAGGCACGCTGGAGGCGTCGTCGTTGTCGAGGCTCATGTTCATCTTCTCATAGTATTTGTTGAGGGCGTCATCCTCCTCACTCTCTTTCTTGGTGCCACCCAACTCGTAGTCGGGGTCAACCGTGCGGATCAGCTTGCCGGCTTTGTCGAAAAAGATGGTGGTCACGAGTTTGGCTTTGTAGTTGGCCTTCTCATAGAATTCCACCATGGTCTTGTCGTCCTTGTCGGCGCGCTGCTCCTTGACGGAGCTCTTGAAGCGCCAGCCGGGATAGAAGTCGTTCAGATGTTTGGACATCAAGCCTGTGACGCTCTCTTCCGGCATAATGGTGAGCGTTTTCTCCCATACGCCGTTCGGTTTGATGTAGACGGCGGTTTTCTTGCCTTGGTTCAAGCAGCGGGCGATATACATGCTGTCCACGAGGAACCAGTTGAGCTCGGCGGGGTGCAGCACTTTCTTCACCAGCGCTTTGGAGACGACCTCGGGCACGGTGTTGGCTTTGATGGCGATGTTGCCGTGTTCATCCTTCACCACAGGCTCGGGTTTCTCTTTCTTGGGCTTGGATTCCTTCTGCTGGGAGGCGGCGGGTTTGCTGGCACTGGAGGATGAGCTGGCCGGTTTCGCGGCAGGAGTGCTGGCCGGCTTGGCCTGCGCCGTGGTCTTGGGCGCGTTCTTGGCAGCTTCCTTCGCGGCTTTCTCGGCGGCGGCCTTCTCGGCGGCCTCACGCTTGGCAGCCTCTTCCTTCTGTGCCTGCTTCTCGGCAGCGGCGGCCTTGGCCTGCTCTATCTTGTCGGGATGCTTTACCCTCGGATCCTGAAAGCCCTCGGGATCGTCGCGGGAGAGCAGCTGGTTCGTTCCTGAAGAGGAGAAGGTCAGCACGGAGGGTTTGGAGCCGACGGCATCCTCACGCACCTCCAGGTAATAGTGGGTGCTCACGTCCTCTTTTTCCTCCAAGGCGCTGACGCTGATGAGGTAGTCGGGGAAGTTCTCCTTCACGTAGTCGGTGATGGAGGAAGGCAGCTCGTTGACGGGCACATTGAACAGGGTACGGATCCATTCGCCCGCACCGCTGATATAGACTTTGCCGCTCGTGCTCCCGTCCTTGATGCTGGCGACGTAGGTTTGGCCTTCTTTCACCCAGCCGGTCACCTTTACGTAGGAATATTGCTCATCCAAGGTCTCCACCACATCGGATGGCACCTCGGCGGGTTTCAGCTTCTGTGCGAAGACATTGTTGAAATTGACAGCAACTAACTGAATTACAGAAAGTAACAATACGAATAAAAGCTTATTTCTCATTTTTGTCAGAATTTTCAAATCAAGCTACAAAAATAGTTTTTTTTTGTTCAATTCCAAAGTCAAAGTTCAATGACCGCTATTCAATGTTTCTCTGATTTTCGAAGTCAGGATGTCAATGCCGATGTTGTTTTGTCCGCCTACGGGGATGATGATGTCGGCAAGACGTTTGGTAGGCTCGATGAAGAGTTCGTGCATAGGCTTGACGAACGTGCGGTAGTGCCGGATAGACTTGTCGAGGCCGCGGCCGCGTTCGATGACGTCCCGGCTGATGATGCGGATAAGGCGTTCATCGGCATCGGTATCGACGAAGACCTTGATATCCATCGTGTCGCACAGTTCGGGGTTGGTGAACACCAGGATGCCTTCCACGATGAGCACCTCGGCGGGATGCACGGGGATCGTCTCCTCGCCGCGCCGGCAGGTGACGTACGAATAGGTCGGCATCGGGATGGTCTCACCCTGTTTGAGGCGCCGGATATGGTCAACCATCAGCGGGAACTCAATCGCGGAAGGGTGGTCGAAGTTGATGCGCTCCTTCTCCTCCTGCGTCAAGTCGCCGTTGTCGCGGTAATACGCGTCCTGCGACAGCACACTGACGTGATGTTTGGGGAACTGGTTGACAATTTTTTGCACCACGGATGTTTTTCCAGAGCCGGAGCCGCCGGCGATACCTAAGACTAACATAATGACAATAACATTGATTTGTGGCTGCAAAAGTGCAAAAAAAATCTGAATCCAGCTTTGGATTCAGATTTTTTTGTTGCCCCGATAGGATTCGAACCCATACAAACAGAACCAGAATCTGCGGTGCTACCATTACACAACAGGGCAATAGCTAAATGCGCGGCAAAAATACACTTTTTTTGATACCGCGCATTCATTTTAGAAATTTTTTTTTTAGCTGACGAAGATGACTTCATACCAGATATATCCATTCACCACAACTGCCTTATAATAAACGTTTTCCACTTTGTAGTAAATGTTGTTCTCGAGGTAGAGCACTTCGTAGTTGCTGGGCAGTTCGGCCACTCGGGCACCGATCGGAGGGGCTACAACTTGGTAATTATTCTTGTAGGGGAGGTAAAAAGTACCATCATCGTAGTAGTAGCTGACGTTGTTGTGGATCACGATCACGGGTCTCCAGGTGTTGAAGATGGCGTAGGCGATGACGGCTCCGAGGGGCGGGCGGCAGATCACGTAGTATCCATTCATGTGGCGGCAGAAGACTCCGTTGTAGAAGTAGTAGGGAGTGCCGTGGTAGTAAACCGGTTTCACACGGGAGGGAACGTGCATGTGTCCGTAGTAGTTGTGGTGGTTCGGGTGTACGTAGGGGTTGTGCGGGGCGGGGCCGTGTCCGGGACCAGGGCCGTGTCCGGAGCCTCCGTGCTTGTCATCACCACCGGTGTTACCGGTAGCGGGGCCTTCCGTGCGGGGGGCGGTGACGGGCTGCGGGGAGGGCGTTCCCTGAGCCGTGTATCCGCGTCTTTCCGTGGTGGCGGCGCTGGTCGGAGTGACGGCTCCGGTAGTGGCAGCAGGACGGGTCGTCGTGGTGGCAGGAGTGGTTGCCGTCGCGCTCGTGGCGCTCGTGGCAGGAGTTCTGCCTGCGGAGGAAGCCGCGGTTCCGCTCGTTGTCGGACGAGTTGCCGTGGTGGTTTGCGGTTTGGCTGCGCTCGTATTGCTGGTTGCCGGACGAGTCACCGTGGTGGTCTGCGGCTTGGTTGCACTCGTGTTGCCCGTTGCCGGACGAGTCACCGTGGTGGTCTGCGGCTTGGTTGCACCCGTGTTGCCCGTTGCCGGACGAGTGGTCGTCGTGGTCTGCGGTTTTGTCGTCGGACGGGTCGTCGCCGGACGAGTCGTCGTCTGACGGGAAGCGCTCTGTTGCGCCTTTTGGTAGCTATCGTTAGCCCTGTTCAGTTGGGCGTCTCCTCTCTGCATCTGGCGGGCGGCCTGACTGGAGGCGGACGTCGCGCTGTTTTGTTGTTTAGTCGCCGAGGCTGCTGGCTTGCTGCCTGCGGCGGAGCGGCTGGATGAGACCGGCGTCTGGGCCATGACTTCCATCGACACTAAACCTGCCATCAGGAAGATACTCATCATCATCATCAACTTTTTCATAACTCTGGTTTTTTAGGGTTAGAAGTTACCGATAAGACCGACCATCCGCCCAATTGTTTAATGCTTTATCACAATTTTCTGATGCATGACTTGACCCCCACGCTCCAACTCCAACAAATACATGCCATTGACAAGGCCTTGCACAGGAATCTCTATCGATTGTCCAGCATCGTAATTCTGCGTATAAACAGCCTGTCCTACCATATTATATATAGTGGCAACACAAGCATCGCCTGCGTCAGACAAGGTTACGTGGAGGAGATCGGAGGCGGGATTCGGGTGGACAGACATCTTGGTACCGAAATCCTCGATACCCGCGGCGTCGGTGGACCAATAGACCTTGAAGCCGGAAGCGTTCAGATAATTGTCCGCGGTAAAGGAAACCTGGATCCGGTTCGAGTAATAGGTGACCGTCCCGGGATTTTCATTGCCCGTGAAGCTGTTCAACAGCACGTTGGGCATTGTGCTGATGTCATAAAAATCAAGATGGTCTTCCGGGCTGATATCCAATTCCTCGAAGGTGAAGGTGATGGAAGTAGCTTCCGGGATACGGATCATCCAACGGCAGCCCATATTGTCTCTATAGTTGCTCCCGTCACCGCTGTTATCGGTCATCACGCCCGAAGTCTCGTGGGTGGCGTGTGTGCCGCAGCCGATACCTTCACGCATAGCGTTGAAGCTCAGGTGCCAGCCCTGCTCCGTCACCGACCCGTCCGTCTCGAACGTGATGTACAGGCTGTCGGTGTTGAACTGGTAACTGGCATTGGAAATCGTCCCCGAGAACTCGGCGATCAGACTGTCCTGGGAGGGATGACCGTTCCAGAAGCGCAAATAGTCGTGATTCTCCTGAGTAGCCAACTTGTCCAGCGTGACGGAGACGGCATACTGCATAGGCTGGGCGATGAGGTACGTGCAGTAGGTGTTGTCCTGATAGTTCAGGTTGCCGCTGCCATCCTCCAACGTACCTTCCGTGGCGGTAATCTCATGTCCTTCGCAATAGTTCGGATAGTTGTTGTATGGGGGATGCAGGTTGAAAATGGAGCACTGGCCATGGTTGTATCCACCGACCGCATTGTCATCGCTACTTTGGGTGATGAAATAGCCGTTACCAGAGCCGCCCCAACCGAAGTTGAAGTGGAAATAGTCATCGCTGTTATAGCCGTCGCAGATAAACGCGTGCCCGCCGCTCTCCGAATAGCCGGAATAATAGAGCGGTCTGGCGACATCCAGGTCGGTCTTGAGCATCTGCCGCCACGCGGAATCGCTATAGTCGTGTTTCTGACGGAAATGGCTGTCGCTGTTATACCTGAAATAGGTGGACATAGCCTGCGGAACATCAAACGACTGGGCACCGGAACCATCAGCGCCATAGCTCATATCCACTGAAGTGGCCGCATGGAAAATGAGCTTCGCCACTTCGTTGTTGTAAAAGTTGAGCTGGTCGCACATCGCATCATAATTGTAGTGCTGCTGCGCGAAGTTGACATAGAAGTTGCCGTAGTCCCACGTATAGTTCGTATGGCTGCCCGAGCCGTTCTCGGGGTAGCGGAAATAGTACATGAGCTGGGCCATTGCCACGGCCACGCAACCGTTCGGCACCTTGCCGTCGTACCCGCCGGGCGACTCCTCGTCACGCGGGGAGTAGTAGTTGTAGTACTTGCTCTGGTTCCATCGGGCTGTGATGAGCGGGGAGACGATGGTTTCCGTCAGCGTGGCGCGTGTCGGGTTGCGCAATTCCTTCCAAGCTTCCTGGATGCGCTCGCTGGCGGGCAGCTGCAGACGACGCACGGCGGCGATCTCGTCTCTATACTGCGACAAAAACGTTTCCACGCCGGGTGCGAGGTTGTCCACGTCGATATCGTCGGTAAAGCCGTAGGCCAGCACCGGCATGACGGCATCTTCGGCCGAGAGTATCAGGAAGCCCTGGCTGAAGTGCAACACGGCAGCATACACGTTACCACCGTCACGAAGGTAATCGCAGTCGCGATAGGAATAGGAAGTTGCCTCCGGACAAATTCCGGCCGCTTTCTGCTGGAACGCCCGTGTACCCAGCGTGAGCATTTCGTTCTTGGTGAGTGTTCGCCCCGCAAGTGCCATAGGGACTAAAAGGGCCAATACCAAAAGGTTTTTGAGTTTCATAAGAAGATTATGGGGTGAGAAATTAAAAATAAAAAAGGACATCCCAAAAGATATCCTTTTATGTAGCTATACGTTCGAAAATGTTAAAGTTTTCAAAGAAATCAGTATTTCATCTCGTCGAACTCGTCCGGCTCGGGAATACTGAGGTCATCCGTGTCGTCGGCGGGTCTTTCGGAGTGGCCGTAGCCGATAGAGCTACGCTGCAGGGAAGCAATGAGCGAACCGATCATCTTGGTCAGCTCCATGAGTTCATTACGGGAGTGATCCTTGGCCTCTTCGGTGAGGACGCCGGAGCGGAAAGCGATTTCGGTGTGCACAACACACTCTCTCACAGAGCTCTTGGCCATCTTCAGATAGTACAGGAACTGGGTTCTATTGCGGGAGGAGCCCTCGGCCGTGTTCAAGGCGATATCCTGGGCGGATCTCAGGAACGACTTCTGCATAAACTTCTGGGTGTCAGCTATTTCATTCGTGGGGAGTTGTTGGTACAACCACACGATATAATCCATAGCCTTGGCATAAATTCTCAAATCCTCAAATCTGAAAAAACTGACGTTAATCTCTCTTTCGTTCATAATGCTTTGGTTTATTTTTTCGGGTGGCAAAGATACGATTATTTCTTTACACTTTGCCCAAAAATCGGCCTTGTTGATATTATATTTTGCATGCAGCGAGTTAATCTTCTATCAGTTAGTTAATTATGCCTCGACAGAAAAAAGGCCTCCGTCCATTTGTCCACCGTTACAGGCCTTTTCAGTGTCAATAAAAAGTGTACTTTTGCGCCGTCAAAACGGGCAGAGAAACAGAAATGGGCAAGTTTGAAAAGATAAAACGAATATGGAGCATCGTCGTCAGCGAGTGGAAAACCCGCTATCGTCTGGTGTTCTCCAACGAAGAGACGCTTGAGCAGAGCTTCGTCATCCGCCGCATCACCATCCAGAAGATGGCCGTGGTCGCCATCCTGGCCGCCTTCGTCATCATCGTGCTCACCACCATCCTGATCGCCCTGACGCCCCTGCGGGTCTATATTCCGGGCTACACCAGCCAGAAAGACTACAAGATGTACAAGCAGACGGCGGCACGGGTGGACTCTTTGGAAAAGCAACTTGCGATGAACCAACAGTTTATAGAGAATTTCTCGGGTATGTTGGAAGGCAATGACGGGGCTATTTACGAAGATGATGAGGCGCAGACGACGCCGGACGTGCACCCTGTGGAACGAGATCCCTCGAGGGGAGAAGGACTCCGGGAGGTTTTGGAAGAGGCGGAAATGATCCTCGGACGCGTCGGCGAGAACAGCGCATCGAACAACGCCGGCGTGCCCGGCATCGAGCAGGCCAAGATCACCAGCATCTCCATCTACCCGCCTGCCATGGGCGCCGTCACCCGCCTGTTCGACGCCTCGCAGAACCACTACGGCATCGACATCACCCCCACTGACAACAAAACCGTCACCTGCGTGGCCGACGGTGTGGTGATTGCCGCGAACTACACAGCCACAGACGGTTACACCATCATCGTACAGCATCCCGGCAATATGATCTCCATCTACAAGCATAACGCCAACCTGCTCAAGACGTTAGGTTCACGCGTGACGGCCGGCATGCCCATCGCCACCGCCGGAAATGCCGGCTCGGAGGGCGGGAATTCCAACCACCTGCACTTCGAACTCTGGTACAACGGCTTCCCCATCAATCCGTTAAACTATCTTGTCATCGAATAATTCACTCATGGACACCATCATAGACCTCAACCCCGAAACCGCAGTCGAACTGCTTGGCTTCCAAAACAACAACATCACTATGCTGACCCACATCTTCCCGAAGCTGAAGATTGTGGCCCGCGGCAACGAAATCAAAGTCTCCGGCACCGACGAGGACGTGCAGGAGTTCGAGAACCGTATCTCCCTGTTGGAACGGCATATAGAACAATTCGGAAAACTCACCGAAACAGACATCATCAACATCACCGCGATGGAGGATGACAGCTTCTACACCCTCAGCCAGACCGAGGACAACGTCATCGTGCACGGGCGCGAAGGCAAAATCATCAAGGCCATAACCCCCAACCAGAAGCGACTGGTGGAGAGCGCGGAGAAGAACGACATGGTCTTCGTGGTGGGGCCTGCCGGTACTGGCAAAACCTACACTGCCGTGGCACTCGCCGTCAAAGCGTTGAAGAACAAGCAGATAAAACGAATCATCCTCACCCGTCCCGCCGTGGAGGCAGGCGAGAACCTCGGCTTTCTGCCCGGCGACCTCCGCGACAAGCTCGACCCCTACCTCCAACCCCTCTATGACGCGCTTTGGGACATGATGCCCATGCAGAAACTGATGACCATGATGGAGGACAAGGTCATCGAAATCGCTCCCTTAGCCTTCATGCGCGGCCGTACCCTCGACAATGCCTACGTGATTCTCGACGAAGCGCAGAACGCCACCTCCGCGCAGCTCAAGATGTTCCTCACCCGTATGGGCAAGAACGCCAAGTTCTTCATCACCGGCGACATCACCCAAATCGACCTGCCCAAACATCAACAGTCAGGACTCATCCTCGCCGACCGCATCTTGCGCGGTGTCAAGGGAATAGATTTCATCTATATGGAAAATAGAGATGTGGTGCGTCACCATCTTGTGACCAAGATCATCAACCGCTACGAGCTTTACGAGAACGAAATGGAGGAGGCGGCCCAAAAACGGCGCGCGGAACGCGAGGCGGCAAAGCTCAGCGAAGCGAAAGAAAATGGGATTTAAACTCTTCATAGGACTGCTTCTGACGCCCTTCTCCCTTATCTTCGGGTGCATTGCCGCGACACGGCGGTTTCTGTACCGGAAGGGAATATTACACGGGGAAGATTCGCCCGTCTCCGCCATCGACATCGGCAACTTGGCCGTGGGCGGTACAGGGAAAACGCCTCACACACAGTACATTATTGAAATGCTGAAGCAAGATTTCCACGTAGCGGCACTCAGCCGTGGCTATGGTCGGAAGTCCAAGGGCTATCACTCTGTTTTACAGACAGATCCTCAAGATCGGAATGCAGAACTGTTTGGCGACGAGCCTTTTATGACGCATCTTCGGCACCCGGACATCCCTTTGGCGGTGGACGGAGACCGCTGCGAAGGTGTACGCAACCTACTCGCTGAAAATCCTGATACCGAGGTCATTGTCCTTGACGATGCCTACCAGCACCTCCGCTTCCGCCCCACCCTCCACATCTTACTGACGGAGTACGACCGTCCATTCCGCCCGGATATGCCGATGCCTACGGGAAAGTTGCGCGAGTTCCCCCGCGCCTCACGGTTTGCCGATATAGTAGTGGTGACCAAAGTGCCGGACAATGCCTTGACCGAT
>Ga0247611_10008295_pt1 | contig 12840 bp, 5 predicted proteins | sample 177DNAGHGhighgp2_FD_192422 | JGI IMG/M metagenome (GOLD analysis project Ga0247611, IMG submission 192422) | Sheep rumen microbial communities from Palmerston North, Manawatu-Wanganui, New Zealand - 1770 DNA GHGhigh gp2 | ecosystem: Host-associated > Mammals > Digestive system > Stomach > Rumen ... | reverse complement strand
TTCTGAAAGCTACAGAGATTGACTTCCACGAGTTGAAACTGGAGGCTGATTTCCGGCTTTTTGCCAAGGACTTGACGAATGATACTTATGCCACCGGCGACAGTTTCCTGTATCGTGATTTCCAGGCGCGCAATGTGATGTTGGATCATGAGGGGAATCCTTTCTTTATCGATTATCAGGGTGGTCGGAAAGGACCTTATTATTACGACCTTGCCTCTTTCTTGTGGCAGGCTTCGGCGCGCTATCCGCATAAACTCCGTCGTGAGTTGGTTTATGAATATTACAACTCACTGAAACAATATATGGAGGTGCCCCCAGTGCGACATTTTGTCAACCGTCTGTCGCTCTTTGTGCTCTTCCGCACGTTGCAGGTATTGGGTGCGTATGGCTTTAGAGGCTATTTTGAACAGAAGAAGCATTTTATTGAGAGTATACCACCGGCTATCCAGAATCTGAGGGAGTTGTTAGAGCTCGGCATCTTCCATTATCCTTATCTGATGGATATCCTGCGACAGCTGACAGAACTGCCGCAATACCAGCAGATTGAGGCAACTGCCAGTCGAGCTGACGGTTATAAGATTACAGATTTGAATCCTTACAAGGCTCATCCTCAAGATGGCCCTGCCACCTTCTCCAAGTATGATGCCCAAGGCCCCTTGGTGGTGAGGGTCTACAGTTTTTCCTATCGTAAGGGTATTCCTGAGGATGAGTCAGGCAATGGGGGAGGGTATGTCTTCGACTGTCGTAGTACCCATAACCCTGGACGTTATGAGCCTTATAAGCAACTGACGGGATTGGATGAGCCGGTGATCCGTTTCTTGGAAGATGACGGTGAGATACTCACCTTCCTTGATAGTATCTACAAGTTGGCTGATGCGCATGTGCGTCGATACATCCAGCGTGGTTTTACATCGCTGATGTTCTCATTCGGATGTACTGGTGGTCAGCACCGTAGTGTCTATTCTGCTCAACACTTGGCGGAGCATATTCATGAGAAATTTGGCATAGAGGTACGTATCTGCCATCGGGAGCAGAATATTACGCAAACGCTTAAATAAAAAAGCCCTCGTTTGAGGGCTTTTTTATTATCAGTGTTTTAGAAACCAATCTGACCTTTCCATTTAAGATACCAGTTCTGTCTGTTCATGAGACGGCTCTTGAGGCCTTCATCGATGTTGTTCTTACCACGACGGGCTGCCACCTTCTCTGCCAGGAATGCTTCGGGATTCTGCTGGCGGAAGGCAAAGCGCATGATGTCGTAGAAACGGGTGCCTTCGAAGGCCAGCTCCAAACCGTTCTCATTCAGCAGCAGGCTGTCGACGAAAGCTTTCTGCTTCTGAATCAAGTCAGGTGTGTCCTTCTCGAGGATATAGAACCCTTCAATGGGATTACCTTCTTCATCGAGTAAAGGCTTTGGCTCAGCCTCTGGCAAGCGATAGAACTCGTTGTACGGAGTCCAGCCGGAGCCATGGCTGTGGATACCCATGGTGTTGTAAACACCCGTAGAACTGCCGGAAGTAGAAGTGATGTACTGGGCTGTGACTATGCCATAACGCGACTCGGGGAAGTCGAGCTGGCTGATCCACAGAGAATCGCTCTGAGAGTAATAGGGATAGACATCCTCACGATAGATCTCGTTGTTCAGACCTGTTGACAGGATGCTGAATGCTGCACGGGGGTAGCCGGCTCCGTTGAGGGCTTCTGCCAAGCGCAGATAGAGCATTGAACGGCGATAGATGTGGATATTCTGGAACGACTGCTTGTCGATGTAGGAAACGTCGAAGCGCTCGCCGGTCAGCGTGTTGGTGCCATAGCCCCAACTATAATAATACGAGAGACGCAGGTCACCTGCCATGTGTTCGGTCAGGTCTTGCGGTGCATACGAGAAACTGATTCCATTGGTCTCCAGACAGCAGTTAACCTGACTTTCTGACAGTTCGAACATGGCGTTTGAAGGCACAATGCTCACGTGGTAGTCGTTATCATAACGCGAATAGAACAAATTGCGCAGTTCACTGTAGTTACCTTCTGAGCGGATAGAGTCACCAGCGATGACGGTAATGATTTCCGAGTCTGATCCATAATAATCATCATCAGAATACCAGGGTGCAGTGTTTGTACCAGTTCTGGAGATTCCAGGCGTTCTTCCTGGTGTCCACATTATATAGGACATACCAACGGGGTAGGCCGAGTTGTCACCATTGCGCTGCGAGATGTATTTGTAATAACGCATGGCAGCCTCACGATAGGTGCTCTGGTTGCCTGTGATACTGGCCAGCCAGAGGTTCAGGTCGCCCAACACAACGTTCATCGGGAAGAAGAGCAGTCTGGAAGCACCGTTTCTGAGACTTCTGATGTTACCGTAACCAGGGTACTCGTCTGCCCAACGGTCTGTCAACGGCATCAGGTCGTTGATGAAATACTCGCAGACAGCTTGAAGGTCATATCTCGGGTAGTCTTTCTCAGCCTCTAACTTGGTAATAATAGGCTCCGTTACGAAAGGCACAGAACCGTAGTTCAGCACCAGCTGGAGGTAGGTCCAGGCACGGATTGCTTTCACGGCAGCATACTCCTTCATGAAGATGTAGTCATTACGGTTGTTTTTCAGCGCTGTGTCAGCCTTGGCAATGAAGTAGTTACAGTTGTTGATGATGGCATAATAATCAGTCGGATTGTTGTAACGGTTGTCATCACCTATGTTAAAGAGAAACATGTCGCGCAGGTCACTATTGGCATCCGTCGTGAGGTCTACCAGGTCGCCGCGCACCTCTCCGAGAAGGATGGTGCGGTCGCCGATGGCCTGCAGCTTGTTGAGAATGCCAATGACACTATAAATGGAGTCGGTGGCATTGTTCAAGTGGTCTTCGTCTGTGAAGACGACATGCTCAGACTCCTGATTGAAAAAGTCGGAGCAGGATGTCATACCACCAATCGCAAGAACTGCGAAAACGAATTTATATATCTTAGTCATCATAATTCTTTATTCTTAATGATTCATGCAAAATTACAACTTAATCTTGATGCCGGCTACGATTGAACGGCTCTGGCTGAGCTGTCCAACGTCGATACCTTGTCCGATGACATTCGAGGTCATAGTGAACTCAGGATCGCTGCCCAGGTATTTAGTCACTGTGAACAGGTTGTTAGCCTGGATCCAGAACTGGAATCCCTGGATGTACTCGTTATTCATCGGCAGGTCGTAGCTCAGTGTGACGCTCTTCAGACGCAGATAGCTGCCATCCTCAATCCAGCGGTTGCTGAAACGAGAGTTACCCATCGGATCCTGGAAGGAAAGCTGAGGAATGTCGGTCTGCTGACCTTCTACCTGCCAACGACGCAAGAGGGCTGTTGTCTGGTTCATGAACCGAGATCCGCTCTCCAGCTGAGCACGCTGATAGTTATAGACATCATTGCCATAAGCGTAATTAAAGCGCATATCCAGTTTCAGACGCTTATACGTCAGCGTTGTGAAGATGTTGCCGTAGATGTCGGGGTTAGGATTACCAATTACTTCACGGTCGGCCTCAGTAATCTGGTGGTCTCCGTTGAGGTCGGCGAAGTGAATATCACCTGCCTTGAAGTAGTTCTTGTCGATACCATTGTCACCGAGGATATAAAGACCGGCGGCTTCTGCCTCTTCAGTTGTTGAGAAGACGCCAAGTGAACGGTAACCATAGAACTGGTTAGCGGCTTGTCCCACCTGCGTACGGATGGTGGCACCGTAAATATCTGTGTCGACAAAGTTGCGGCCTTCTGCCAGGCGTGTAATCTCATTCTTGTAGTGACCGATGCTGGCACCTACCTCCCACTGGAAGTCTTTCAGTGCCACGGCCTTCACGGCTGCACTGACATCGAAACCGTTGTTCTTCAGTTCACCGTCGTTGGTCCAGTTCTCATTCAGACCACTGAGGAAACCTAATGACTGGCGGGTCAGCAGGTTGTCAGTTTTTGAGGTGAAGTAGTTGAAACTCAGGTTCAAGCGGTTGTTGAAGAGGTTGGTCTCCAGTCCGACGTTGAAACGACGGGTGGTCTCCCACTGGATCTTCGTATTACCGATGCTGGCGAAACTCAGTCCGGCAATTGTCTCCAAGAATTGTGCAGAACTGAAGTAGCTGCGGGCTGCATAGTAGTCGATGTCGTCGTTACCGCTGACATCATAGCCGGCCGTCAGGCGCAGGTAATTGATGGGCTTGATCTTAGCCATCCAAGGCTCGTTGCTGATTACCCATGAAGCCTGCACACCGGGGAAGACGCCCCAGGCTGCATCGAAAGCGCGGATGTCACCACCGTCGCGTCCGAAACGTGAAGAGCCTTCTACCGTCAGGTTGGCCTGCAGGAAGTAACGGCCCAGATAGTTGTATTCAGCCTGTGCATACCAAGCCAGCGAATTCCAGTTGTCACTGGAACCGAAGTCGTTGGTATTCGACAACTCCTTTTTCAGGAATGGCTGCTTATCGTTACCGGTATTGTAACCGAGCAGGGAGTTCATGGAATAGCTCTCCCAGTTGATGCGGGCACCACCGAAAAGATGGATGAAATGGGCGTTGTAGCGGTTGCTCCAGTCCAAACGAGTGTCGCTCATTACGGAATTCTGCTTTGAAGCCAGCGAACGAACCTCGTTGTCACGATAATCACCGATACTGCTTACATAATAGCTGGGCGTTCCGTTTACGGGGATATAGAACACCTCATTCGTGTTCACCAGATTATAGCTGAAGTGCTCTGACAAGGTGAGGTTACGGGTGAGACGGAACTTCGGTGTCACCGTCAGGTTAAGCATGGAGTTTTCAAAACGGTTCTTATTCTCAGCCTCACTGTACTCATTGATAGCTGCCGGGTTACCTAACTGCCAGTTGTAGTTCTTGTAGTTAGCCAGTGCCTCAGTGAGGTATGTTTCCTCATCGATATCGTAGTGTGAGTCAGAGAGACGGCCCATACCGTAGCTGTAGGGGCTCATGAACGGGCTCTTGGCATAGGCCAGGAAGCCGGGAGCGGTGGGTGTACCCTCGTCATAGCCGGCAGGGGCACCATCGTTACGGATGTCGCGGGTGATGTTGCCGAACGAAGCGTCGAAACGGATGGAGAAACGCTCACTGAGTGTGATGTCCGTGTTGAAGCGGATGTTCAGACGTCCCATGTCATTGTACTTCAGCGAGCTCTGCTGGTTGATGTAGCCTACTGAAAGGTTGTAGTTGGCCACAGCGTCACCACCTTCCACATTGATACCATAGTTCTGGGTCATGGCAGTGTGGTACACGAGGTCCTTCCAGTCGGTATTCTGGTGGTACTGAGTGTAATAATAGTAGTCAGGATCCTCTTTCAGGAACTTGAACGTACGGTTGCGGGTGTTGGTGGTCTTCAGCAACTCAGAGGTGTAGCTGCGGTACTGCTCCGCGTCCATCACTGAGAGGAACTTCGGCTCGAAGACCACACCGGCGGAAGCTCTGGCCGTAATACGGGTGGCCATCGACTTGCTGCGGTGTGTCTGGATGATAATCACACCATTGGCGCCTTTGGCACCGTATAGGGCTGTACCGTTACGCATGACGGTCACCTTCTCAATATCGGCCGGATTAATCGTCGTCATGATGTCGTTGAAGAATCCTTCGTGCAGCATGGTACGACCATACTGCTGGTCGATGATCACATCGTCGACAACCACCAACGGCTGGGCGTTCACATTGAGTGAGTTGAGGCCTTGTACAAACATCACGTTACCGACACCGGGGGTACCGTTACGGGAGATGCTGTAGACCTGCGCACCCAAGTACTTCTGTACTTCGTCTTTGATGTTCACCGAATTGGTATAGGCGAAGTCGTTGGTCGAATAGTCACTGCGCATGTTGATCGTCTTCTCATACTCCTTTGAGAAAGACTGGGGGTAGAGTTTGACCTCCTGTTGCTGTTCGGTGGCCTGCAGACCCAAGCGTACAGGATTAAAGTCGGGCATGTTGACATACACCGAGGTGGTGAATGTAGGTACTTTCAGCTTAAAGGTACCGTCTTCTTCGGTCAGGGTGCTATAGCCATCCACATTGTCAGCGCTGACGATGGTACCGGCTATGGGCTGTCCCGTAGTGGCGTTCACAACGCGACCGCTAATCACTCGGGTGGGGTATTGCTTCTGCTTTGGCGTCAGTTTGCGGGCAATGGTCTCGATGAGGTCTTCTTCCTCGGTATCATCGTCCTGGGCCACAACACTTAAAGGAAAGGCCATCAGCAGTGTAAGTCCAAATAAAATATATTTCTTCATAACCTTACAGTTCTTAATTCATAACTAATTATTAGTACTTTCGCCATTGGTAGATGTCACCATCACCATGGGGTGCAATCTCGAATCGCTCCTCATCGACATTCGAAATGCCGTGCGGTACCAGCATGATACAGTCGATACGCATGGTACGGTCAAATTTCTTGGTACGCAACTCGGAACTTGATACCTTGGTCTTCAGCTCAAGGGTAATCTGAGGTTCTGCCTCGGTCAGACCATATGTGGCTGTCGGGAATGAGAAGCCTTTTTCGGCATCTGACAGAAGAATATAATCCATGATGTTCGGATTGTTGGAGAAACTTGACTTCAGAGAAGTCCTTTGTGTCTCACCATTCTGGTCGTGGTAGTAGATGGCACATTCCATCTTGCATGGGATGCGCTCAGCTTCGGTCGCGTTGCTGTCATTAGCAAGGGCGGGAGCCGTTACCAGATAGATGTCGTAAGGAATGTTGGAAAGCACGTTGCGGATGTTGAATGTCACGGTATGATTGACCGTGGTCTTCTGCTGTTGGAATTCCACGAAAGCATTGCTCCATACTTTTCCGTTGAAGCGGTTGTCGCTCATCACTCTGCGGGTGACGGCCTTGATGGTAGGCTCCATATCGTGGGTGGTGCTGTTCTCCTGCTTACTGACTTCCTTGACGGAACTGCCTTCCTCAGCCTCAATGATAATCCACTGGTAGAAGGTGTTCAGCTTGTTGATTTTCCAGTCGTAAGCCTTCTTGACCAATCCGTTTGAACAGACAACGTCGTCAGTACCCGTGAAAATACCTGTGGCTGAAAGGGGCTTCTGGGTGTTGACAGCCGACTTACCGCCAAACTGGTAATAATGGAGATTCTTGTTGCCCCACATGTATTCGCGACTTGTGTATGTCTCTGCTGCACTGGTCGACAGGGCCGAATCCGTCAGATGGGAATCGGTGTTTACAGTACGGCTGAAGGTTGTTCCGTCGACAATGGCCATACGGGGTAAGGTGTAAGCCATGGAGTCACGGAATGATACATTCTTATCATAGTTGAAGTAGGGCTCGTATTCCTCAATCAGCTGCTTCCAGACCTGATTGGTGGGTACTACCATCCAATAGGTACTGTCCTCCTCGTTCGTATAGGCCCAGAGGTAGTCCCAGAGGTCGTTCTGCTGAACGAATACGGAGTCGAGATAAACGGTCTTACCATTCTCCAGGCCACCGGCTACGCTTCGTCCGGGAACAAACTCCTTGCGGTAGAAGCGGGTGTTATAGAAGAAACTGGCGATACTGTCGAGATCTGCGTCTTTGCGCAGGTATTCGAATACCGTTGGGAAATACTGTGCCTTTCCCTGAATCGTGAACAGAACACCATTATTGTAGTGCACGTTGCTCGACAGAATCTGATTGCCGCCGAATGAACCGCTTGTAAGAAACATATTCTTACCATTCATCATAACCAACGAATCATCTCTCATAGGTGAAACAGAGTGGTTATACATTGCAATGTGGTTCTGTATAAACTCCTTGATGACCGTATTGTCGTCATCCATCACCTTGCCTTTTTCTGCGTTATAGCCGGCAATAAGCTCTTCGGCCTCTTGGGCAGAGAAATTGTCATTGGTGGGAGCGAATACTGTAAATACCTGACTGCTGTTTAAGGCCTTGTCGTAGCCGCAGGCCTGGACAACCTTCGCAAAGTTGCTCAGGTTGCCGTTCTGTGTAATGGCCTGCCAAAGCGTTGCATCGTTTGTGCCTTCACCCTTTTTGTCATAGTGTTCATCCCAGGTGTCGGAACAGGCCATGAAGGTGAGGGCTACGAGTGCGAGCCCTATCACCTTATTATATATTTTAAAAGTATTCATAACTTTAAACTTTTCACTTTTCACTAATCACTTTTCACTTCTTAGAGGTCGTCCTCCATCTCGCCCTCACCGTCAGTACCATAGACACTTTTTGGTACCAGTTCTAGGAAGTCGAGCGCGAACTCGTTCTCACGACCTCCCTTACCGTCGGAAGCCACCCTGATTCTCACATAGTGGTCCTTGTTACAGTCAAGGTATGACTGACTGATGATTTTGCGCTGACCGATTGCCTGTGCGACATTATAACCCTTGCTGCCACTGCCCGCGCTGTTATAATAGAAGGAGCGCGGATGGGGATAGACACCGAGGTTCTTCATCGACTTGTAATACTCGGCTTTCTCCTCAGCACTCATGGCATCGTAATCATCAATATTACCGATAAAATCATCACCTAAATAGTAGTCTGTGTTCAAGTCCTTGGTCATGTCAAGAGGAATACCTTGAGGTACACCGTCAACGTAAAACTGGGCGACGCCACGAGTTGTCTGAGAAGTGTAGCCTAGGCGCACCTGCCATTCGCCGTCGAACGGTATGGGTGGCAGCCGGAAGGTAAAGTCAAAGTTCCCATAGAGGTCGAACTCATCCCACATATAAATGTTATACATGGAGACGGGTCTTCTCCATATGAATTTGCAGTTGGTGGATGTTACACCGTCAAGATAACCATCAGGGAAGCACCAGTTACGACCATATTTCTCTTCAACAGCATCAGCTTGAGTAGGGTCTCCTAAGATGCGCAGACCATTTGTGATGAACTCGGGGAAGACAGTGTTGAAGTCCATACGGATACGCTGATTCTGAATCTTATCCCGGACATCCTTGGTGAAGGCTACGATGTCATCAACATAGAAGTAATGGCCGTTGATACCGTCGTGCTTATATTCATCATCAATTGGTTCAATGCGCTGTCCAAGGAAATTAAACTTCTCATCGTTACGTCGGTTGATATAACGCTGACCTCTCTTACATCCGCCCAAAAATTTGCTGACGGTCACCTTATCCACTTTAATCATTCTGTGGGGCAGGAGAGTGTGATGCCAGTCACAGGGATTTACAAGGTTTTCAAGAATACCGATGGCACCATCAAAGCCTGTCAATCCCTGAACATTGGCAACCTCTTGTGGAGTAAGGTCATCGGCACCGGCAGCAATCTTGTTCAGAATGTGGTACTGGATGAAGCGGCGCAGTGGATTCACACTATCCGTGAGATTCTCGAAACTATGGCCGGGTGCATTTACATCCTGAGGATAAACCTCATCATAGATGGAGCAAGCCAAATCATAGAGGGCACGCAGATCGCCCTTCTTGATGCCGTATTTGCTTTCCAGCAACTCGTCAGGCTCGATAAAGAAGGTATAGCCGTATTTCTTGGTATCAGGAGCCTCATACTTCTTCTTCTTCTGTTCATAACCGCCAGACTGTGTGTAATATGGCTCATAATCCTTGGCATTATAGTTCTCGTCCTCTACCAACATCACATCATTGATAACACCCGTAGCCACCAGCGCACTGTAGAATGTGCTGATCTTGGGGTTGTCGCGCATCAAGTCCGTGATGTAACTGTTCGATTTCTCAATCACCATGTCGATGGGTTGTACAATACCGTTCTCTACCGAGTCATCCTTCAGGTCGAAGATGATTTTGGCCAGTCCTTCAATTACGATGACGGCATTGCTGTCATTGTCGAAACCCGGTTCTGTTGCCAGATAGCGGTTCAGCAAGTTCACGGTCGGCATCTTATGTCCAACCATATCATAGGTGGTGTACATGTATGAATTCAGATGCGTACGGGCGATGGTGTCGCAGTCAGCATCGCTTAACTGTGAGACGCTGCTCAGGCCACGACTTTGTAGGAATTTGTCAACGGCTTCGTTTGACGGCACAAAGCAGGTGTAATGGCCGTAAGTGGCCAGGAGGTCCATCATATTGGCTCTTTCCAAAATCTCTGTGAATTCGCTGTATTCCGGACGGTTCTTCAGCCAGTCGCTCATCATCTCACCCGTGAAGGTGTAGAAGTATTCGCTGTCAGGCTCATCAGAGCAATTGGTCATGGTCAAACCCATTAAGCCCATCAAGCCTATTAAACCTATTTTTTTTATCTTCTTAATCATATCGTTCATCATTTTTTAGTTGTCTTTTCGTAACTTTCGTCTTCACCACTGCCGAAGGCCGGGTTCTGTACAAGATTCAGATTGACTTTCATCTCATCAAGATTATAGGGCCAATAGATGGCATCCATCTTAGCCAGATGGTTGCTTATCAGACCGGCACCTATCGAGGCTTTCTGCAAGGCTGCTGCAGACAAGATCTGCGTGTTGCCGGTGCGCTGTGAGATGCGGACGAGGTCGAACCATCGCTTGCCCTCGAACATCAGTTCACGTTGGCGCTCCTGAAGAACCAGATTCTCCATATCACCCTTGGTGCTATAGTTGCTTCTGACGAGGGTATCCGAGAGCAGTGTCTCGCAGACAGAACGCTTGTTAACTGCATTCACCAGTGTAAAGGCTCTGTCGATGAGTGACTTGTTATACTCGGCGGCATCGGGATCAGAGCCGTCACGCATCATCTGGGTCAGGGCTTCAGCCTTGAGCAGCATGATATCGGCCAGACGGTAGATCACCCAGTTTGAACCATTCTGGTTCTGTGCGTATTTTGAACCATAGCTGGCTTCTGGTGTAGCGCCTGCTGCAAAGATGTCAATCGTACTGGTCGTATATTTGTTGATTGACTTGTTGCTGTTGGCGCTGCTGCTGCCCATGTAACGACAGTTGGTATAAATACGGGCGTCGTACATCTTGTTTTTGTCGGCAAATACCTTTCGATCTGAACCGTTCGCCTCAATCTGGGAATAGATGTAGTCAGAGGGAGCCACCAGACCGGTCGTGGATTGTGAATTACCATAGAAATCATTGACGGCACCGTTCTGTGTCATACCTGATCCTTGTGGGTCATCGTCAAAGACCAACTGGAAGATAATCTCCTGGTTGACCTCGTCGACATTGTTCCGGTCACTGCCGAACAGAGTGTTGTAGGCGTCACCGAAATAGTTGGACGAGGTGGAGTTGGTGGCCAGGGGGAAGCCATTGAAACGCTCTTCCACATCATCAGCGCTCTGAAGAGAAGATGATGTTGTACGCTTCTTGCGGTTCTCCTCATAGATGGCCTTCTTGGATTCTATGACCAAATCTGCGTAGCGGATGCAGTTCTGATAATCCTTCTTCCAGAGATAGAGCTCGCAGAGCAAGGCATGGATGGCATCCTGCGTGATACGGCCTGTCTGATACAGTTCCTTGGTGACAGGATAACGCTTCACGGCATTGTTCTTGACGCTTTCCAAGTCGAAGATCAGCGAATCCAGCACGGCATCGAATTTCGTGGCGGGCAGGTCCAGCTTCTGGTCGTCATCGATGTAGGCCTCTCTTGTGAAAGGTACATCGCGGAAGGCGCGGATCAGATAGAAGTAGCAGAGGCTGCGGAGGCCCACCACCTCAGCGATATTGGCCTGCAGTTCACTCTCCGTATAGGCGGGGTCGATAGCGGCCACGCCGGGGGCATACTTGATAAGTGTGTTACAACGGTTGATGACAGAGTAGAAACTCTCCCAATTGGTGTAACTGTTCTTGGCATCGATGTTCTCCTTGAGGATTTTCTCAAGGTTGCCGTCTTGCTGTACATTACTGCCAGGACCGATGTTGTCGCTGCGGAACTCGCCCCAGACCATCATACGTTTGATAACGTTTCCATCCTGCATGCCTGAGTAGCAGCCTCCAAGAATGGCATCCACATCGGCCTTCTCACTCCAGAAATCCTCTAGAATGATCTCATTCTGAGGTTTGATCTCCAGGAAATCCGAGCATCCTGTAATGCCCATCAGACCCATGAAACCCATGAACCCCATTAAACCTATTTTATATATCTTGGTATTCATAACTTTTAATTCTTAACTTTTAATTAAAATTCTACAGTGAGACCTAAAGTGTAAGAACGGGAACGCGGTGTCTGGTTACCGTCGATAGCGGGTGCGTAACCGCCGCTCGAGATATCCGGGTCTACACCAGAGTACTTCGTGATGATGAAGGGGTTGTTAGCGCTGACATACAGGCTGATGCGGTTCACGCCAAGGGCCTGTGCGTATTTCCTACGGATGTTGTAGTTCAGCTGTGCATAACCCATACGCAGATAAGAACCGTCTTCAACAAAGCGGTCGCTGATCAGCGTGTTGTAGTTCGAGTTGTTACCGTACATAGCACGTGGAATAGTGGTTACGTCACCCTCCTTACGCCAGCGGTAGTTCACGGCCTGACTCTGGTTGTCGTTACCAATCATGGCTTCGGCGTTCAGACGAGCCTGGTTGATGATCTTATTACCGAGACGGTAGGTGAACTGGGTGCTCAGACGCCAGTCGCCATAGGTGAAGTTGAATCCGAAACCACCAGTCAGCTTAGGCAGTGAGGAACCGAGGTACACAATATCGAGGGCATTGATCTGACCGTCGTTGTTGATATCCTCATAGATGGCATCACCACCGTTGAAGCGGTAGTTACGACCCGTGGCGTCGTTGGTGTAGTTGAACATCATACGAACCGGATCGCCTTTGCCGTCGACGATGACATCACCGTTGGCATTCATGGCTACAGGCGCTGTCTTGCCCTCAGCCAGGAACTGTGCACGCTCCTCGGGAGTCATGTTCTTGAAGGTCGAATAATTATGTGTGTACACACCCTTGTAGCGGAAACCG
>Ga0247611_10008293_pt1 | contig 12845 bp, 14 predicted proteins | sample 177DNAGHGhighgp2_FD_192422 | JGI IMG/M metagenome (GOLD analysis project Ga0247611, IMG submission 192422) | Sheep rumen microbial communities from Palmerston North, Manawatu-Wanganui, New Zealand - 1770 DNA GHGhigh gp2 | ecosystem: Host-associated > Mammals > Digestive system > Stomach > Rumen... | reverse complement strand
TATATCACTAATTCAATTTCAAGGCTAGAATCAGAGATTGACTCTCTTGTCGCTCCATACGAAATGTATATTGATTTATTATCGACTATACCTGGTATGGATAGAAATTCTGCCATCATCGCTTTATCAGAAATTAGTTGTGATATGTCTCATTTTGATTCATCTAGAAGACTTTGTTCTTGGGCAGGCCTAGTTCCTACTAATAACGAATCTGCAGGCAAAAAGAAATCTGTTAAAATTTCTCGTGCTGGAGTATATCTTAAACCTTGTTTGGTTCAAGTCGCTCATGCTGCAGTTAAAGATACAACTAATACTTACTACGCCAACAAGTTCAATCGTATTTCAAAACGTCGTGGTAAGAAGCGTGCCATCATAGCTATTGCCAGAATGATTCTTACTGCTATATATCATATTATTCAAACGGGTGAATTTTGGAATCCTTCTGATATAGAAAATATTGATATGCCTGTTGAAGTAAAAATTAAACTTGCAAAATCTGATTTAGAACGTTCGCTTAAAACTTTACTTTCTAATGGTTATACAATCGAAGATATAACCAATGGATATTTATCAATCACTTAAATATTTAATTATGCTGGTTTTGGGGTAAGGGGGACTATACCCTTTTTTGTTCCCCGTGGTTAGATTATAGCTATTTTATTTTCAGACTATCACCACAAAAAATAAAGGTAGGTTAAATAAACCTACCTAATTATACATTAAATTATTTTATTTTTAAAGGTTCAACATGCCAAATGTCTTCATTATATTGCTTCATAGTTCTATCAGTAGTGAAGAAACCAGATTTAGCAGTGTTAACAATAGACATATGTAACCATTTAGCTTGATCTTTGTATAAATCATTGATCTTTTCTTGTGCTTTAACATAAGAATCGAAATCCTTTAGGATGAAATAATTATCTGAATAGATTAAATTATTTCTAATATCAACGAATTCATTTCTATCAACACGATCAAAGAATCCATTAGTTAATTGATCAATAATTTCTTTTAATCTTGTATCATTTTGATAATAATCCATTGGATTATATCCACCATTAGCATAAAGGTCAGTTACTTCTTTTGCGTTCATACCAAAAATAACAATATTATCGTCGCCAACTAAATCCTTGATTTCAACATTAGCACCATCTAGTGTACCTAAAGTTATAGCACCATTCATCATGAATTTCATATTAGAAGTTCCTGATGCTTCCTTAGATGCAGTTGAAATTTGTTCAGATACGTTTGCTGCTGGTATAATTGTTTCAGCATATGTAACATTGTAATTAACAACGAATACTACCTTTAATAGGCTATTAGTTTCTTCATCATTATTAACCTTATCCGCAATTGTATTAATTAATTTAATAACCTTTTTAGCAAAAGCGTAGCCTGATGCTGATTTTGCACCAAAGATGAAGCTATGTGGATGATAATTAGCTTTAAATTCAGGATCTGATTTTAAGCGGTTATAAATATACATAATATGTAATGCATTTAATAATTGACGCTTATATTCATGTAATCTCTTTACTTGTACATCAAAGATTGAATTTGTATCTAATGAAATACCTTGAGATTTGAAAATCTTATTAGCTAATGCTTTCTTTCTAGCATCCTTCATTTGTTTAAATTTATTTTGAATCTTCTTATCATCTGCATATGGTAATAATTTAATTAATTCATTTTCAGGATCCTTAACCCAATCAGGACAAATATCGCTTAAGATTTTTACTAATTCTGGATTAATATGTAAACACCATCTTCTATGAGTGATACCATTAGTCTTATTATTGAATTTACCAGGATAATAATCATTGAATACCTTCATTTCGATATTCTTTAAGATTTCAGTATGTAATGCTGCAACACCATTAACACTGAATGAACCATGAATAGCCATGTTAGCCATATGGATTCTATTATCCTTAATTATAGCCATTTGATAAGCTTCGCTTGAATTAGGTCCGAATTTTTCTTCGAATTCAATTAATAATCTTCTATTAATTTCTTCTGTGATTGTATAAATTCTTGGAAGTAATGTTTTAAAGATATGTATAGGCCATTTTTCTAATGCTTCAGATAAAATTGTATGGTTTGTATATGCACAACAATTCTTAGTAATCTTCCATGCTTGATCCCATTCAAAATGTTCTTCATCAACTAAAATTCTCATTAATTCAGGAACAATTAATGCAGGGTGAGTATCATTAATATGGAATACAACCTTCTTATCTAGGTTTCTTAATGTACCAAAATGCTTCTTATGATATCTAATAGCTGAAATAACACCAGCTGATACAAAGAAATATTGTTGTTTTAATCTTAATGTTTTACCTTCATCTGTATCATCGTTAGGATATAGCATAGATGAAATTTCTCTTAAATTTCTATGATATTGGAATGCATCATTTTCAGGATATACATCTGCAGGCTCAGCACTCCATAATCTTAATGTAGATACGAAATGATTATTATCACCGATAATAGGCATATCATAAGGTACAGCTTTTACATATTCAGCATTTTTATGTTTAACCTTTAATTGACCATTTTCAGTAGACATATCAATATATCCATAGAATGGAATTTCTACTGCTGCATCATCTTTTCTTATTTCCCAAACGTTAACGTCCTTTAACCAACGGTCAGGATGCTCAACTTGGTAACCATGCTTAATACCTTGTTCAAAGAAACCATAACGATATCTAATACAGTTTCCTGATACAGGTAATGAAAGTGAAGCAACTGAGTCCATGAAGCAGGCAGCAAGTCTTCCTAGACCACCATTACCTAAGCCAGCATCAGCCTCTTGATGCTCTACTTCATTTAAATCAAGTCCTAATTCATCAAATGCTTGTTTAACAATATTGTATACACCAGCATTCATTAAATTATTAGTAATCATTCTACCCATTAAAAATTCCATAGAGAAATAATATACTCTTCTAGATTTAGAATCTTTAATTAATTTATTAGTATTATGCCAATCTTTAGCTATATAAAATCTTAGCATTTCACCAAGTACGACAAATTGTTGATATGGTGTAGATGCTTCAAAATCTACAGCATAATTATTTTCAACATTTTGAACAAATGCTTTTTTGAAAGTCTCAACATCTTTAAATGCAGGATAATTCATAATTTATCAACTCCTCTTAATTTATAATTACATTTTATCATAGATAAAACAAAAATATATAAATAAAGCGTTTTTACGCGCTTTATTTCTTAGTTTTTTTAGTTGCTGTTCTAGGCTTTTTAGGCTTAGCTTCAGTTTTAATTTTTTCTTCATTTGGTAATTCTTTTTTATTATATTTAGCTTTTAAGAATGTAATACCTAAAGGTGGAATGGTCATTAAAATAGATTTTGGTTGATTATCTTGCCAATAATCTTCTACCTTTAATGGCAATGGATTTATTCTATTTGAACCACCATAAATATCTCTATCTGAATTCATTATTTCTTCATAATAATCAGCATCCTTTACACCAATACGATAATTATCATATGTATTAGGTGTACAGTTCATAACAACAATAATATGATCATGCCAATCATTTGCATATCTTACAAAAATGTATAATGATTGATCACAATTATCAGCCTGAATCCATTCAAATCCCATTGGATCGAATTCCTTTTCCCAGAATGCTTTTTCATTTTTATACATTGTTGTTACTTCTTTAACATATCTAAATGATGCATCATGATTTGGATATTGTAATATATTCCAAGGCAATTCTTTTTCATAATGCCATTCATCATATGATGCTAATTCATTTCCCATGAATAATAATTTTTTACCAGGGTGGCCCATCATATATCCGATTAATAGACGATAATTTGCAAATTTTTGCCATTCATCTCCAGGCATTTTATTTAATAAAGAGCCCTTCATATGAACAACTTCATCATGGCTTAAAGGTAAACAGAATTGTTCATTATAATAATATGCCATTGAGAATGTTAATTGATAATGATGATATTTTCTATATACTGGGTCTAATTTGAAATATTTTAATGTATCATTCATCCAACCCATATCCCATTTATAATTGAAACCTAATCCACCGATTCCGCATGGTTTAGTTACATTAGGGAAGCTTGTTGAATCCTCTGCCATTAATAATACTCTATCATCCTTCGCAAAAAGATGACCAGATAAATCTCTTAAGAATTGACAAGAGCCTTCATTAACACCACGGTTAACATTTCCAAGCCAATATATTAAATTACCTACAGCATCTACTCTAAATCCATCAATATGGAAATAATTCATATAATATAAGGCATTTGAATATAAGAAAGATCTAGTAATACCTTTACCTAAATCTAGGTTAACAGTACCCCATTCCTTGTTTTCTCTATCTTCTTCTTTTTGATATTCATATAAGAATGTACCATCTAGCATATATAGACCATGGGCATCTTTACAAATATGTCCTGGCACCCAGTCCATAATTACACCAATTCCATTTTGGTGTAGTTGATCAACAAACCACATGAAATCCTTAGGTACACCATATCTAGGTGTTATAGCATAATAACCAGTTCCTTGATATCCCCATGACATATCTAGAGGATGCTCGTAAACTGGCATAACCTCAACATGAGTATATCCAAAATCTTTTAAATAATCTATTAGCATAGGTGCTACTTCATTAAACATATTAAAGCTTCCATCTGGTTTTCTTTTCCAAGATCCCATATGCATTTCATATATTAAAAGAGGCTTATCATATGTTTTAGGATGAGTATACATCCAAACATCATCATTCCATTTATAACCATCTATATCATAAACTTTTGAATCTTGAGAAGGTCTAACTTGTGAATAGAATGCATAAGGGTCAGCCTTATATATTCTTTGACCATCATGAGTATCAATTAGATATTTATATCTTTGCCACTCATAATTTCCTTCAAGGTATGCATACCATACACCTTTTTCATCAACACAGAATAATTCCTGTTGATTTTCGTTAAATCCATTCCATTCTCCAACTAATTGTACACGCTTTGCGTTAGGAGCATATAATGCAAATTCACATGCTATATTTTCTCCCTTTTCATTTTTAACTAAATGAGCTCCAAATACTTCATAAGCATTTAAGCATTTACCTTGATCATAATAATAAAGAAATTCTGGATTTATTTTTTCTCTAACTGACATATAACCACTCCTTAAGTTTTAATCGAATATCTATATGATTATTATACTATAAATATCTTTCTTAAACAATAATTATATTATTGTTAAAAAAATAATTTATCAGTTATATCTTCTTTTATAAATTCATATATTTCATTATTGGTATTATATAAATATCTTAATTTATAACTTCCTCTATCTTCTAATATTAATTTATTATTTATGCCATAATTATATCCACCAAAAAGGCATACAGATTTCTCCATATGCCTTAATTTGTACAGATGTAATGTTATTGTTTATATTCGCATAATTGCGTAAATTTCTTTTTACTTATTTTTATTGGATAATAATTTTTCTCTATTGAAATCATTAAGTCGCCTTCTTTATACCAAAACTCCATAGTATTTTGCTTTAAAATAAATATATAGCTTAAATCATTATAAATTAACTCCCCAACATCTTTCCACAAAACCTGTGTGGTAACTTTTCTTGATATAAATTCTATTCCTTTTTCGCCAAACAAAACATATCCTCTTGGAAAAAGATATAATCCAACTTGTGTTAATATACATATTAGAAGTAGACTACCAAAAATATATGTAGCAATATTAAAGAATGGTGAAAATGCTATACCATAAGAGGTAATAATGACTAAAAAAACGAAGTCGTAAATAAATAATATTCTAATTGACCTAATATCATACAACCTAAATTTCATAGTGCATATGCCTCCTACAAATACTTATTCAAATATATCCAAGGGAATGTCATTGCTGTTTTAATCGCAAATCTTGCCGCCATTTGACCAGCATTTTCAGCCAAGTACATGGCAGTTGCACCAACTAAACTTTTAACACGACCTAGTCCGCTTCTTAAGAAACTGTAATTTGAAACAAATTGTCCTTTGTTCAAAGAATTCCATATTCCTATTTGAGCGAAAGCAACACCTAAAACAAAATTTACATATCCTTCTACTGCCACTACTGCACCTTTTGTAAAGGCGGCTTGCGGATTCCACTTTTCATTTCTTCCCAAGGTGTGTTCCAATGCATATGATTCTACACCAGCACCATATGAAGCGAGACTTGAGACTCCAAGACTAATAGCAGCCGCTTTCAACCCTATATATCCAGCTCCTGCCAAACCACCCAACGTACTTGCAGCACCTAATGTTCCACTTTTTTTCATCAACTCTAACAATACTTATAGAAGCACTCATTTCGCCTTCATCGTATAATTCTATAGTTTTATCATTCTCATCACAAAATACAATCCCTAAATAAATACTTTTGTCTTTTAAATCAATAGACTTCCCACAATTAACTTTAATTTTGCAATTCAAATTAGCTGCTTCTATATAAAACTTTTTATAAATTTCTTTTTTTTTAAAATCATCAAGCATAAGATTAGAAAAATAATTTAATGATTCATCTAAAATTTCTATAATTTGTGCTATATTATAAATCTCTTTCTATTAAATCTCAACATCAAATCTATCAACTGTAAAAGAAATCCAATCTCCATTTGTAAAATCAAATTTTTTATTGCAATATTCTGTTCCATATAAATATTCCAAACTGATTGTGAATCCAAAAACTTTGATTAAAAATTTTTCAGAATCAAGCACATATCCTTGAACAAAGTATGCCATTCCAAACAAACTGTTTTTTTTCAAAATATACTTGTGGTCAGACTCGCGATAAAGTTTTTTAACATCCGGATTATCTGTTAGAAAAAAAGCATATACACGACTCACTTGCAAACCTATTTCAGGAATACGATTGCCAGGTAAAGGTAATGATATGCATGTTCCAGAGATGTCAAACGAACCATCTGTTATTGTGAATTCTCCTTCATATTTTGATAAGTCATTTATTTTTTTTATTTTCATATTTAACACCCTATAATAAGCCATATAATGCCATCTTTGCTAACGATAAATACGATATGAAAAAGTAGTAATTAGTCCAACGCCAACAAAAGCCACTTTTTTTCCACTCACAAGCAATGCATAAGCATTTTTTGCTTCAATATACTTGAATAATCTTTTCAACAAAATTTATATAATACTTTTTTTTCCTATTTTGAAACAATTCTATTTCTTCAATTTCACTATTAATCAAAAATTTTAAAAAAGGCCGAATATCAATATCAGAAATATCAGCTAGCAAGTCATAATAATTCTCTGTTGTTTTATCAATAGTATAATTAGAGATTCTTGTTTCAATACAATCATTTTTGTTAACATCAAATATCTTAATAAAATTCACATTTGTAATATATATTAACAATTCGTCTATACTTTTATAATGATAATATTGCATCAAGACCTCCAATTAAGCTTGCTAATGAAGTTCCTATCGAAATATGATCAAATCCATTTAATGAATAATTAATAATATAATTGCCTTCGTTATATTTATTGTCCATAATATTTACCTATCCTTTTTAATCGATTAACTACAATTTAATTATATTATATGTATAATCTAATTTAAATATGAAATTAGAAAAAATAACTATTCAAAAAAGAATCCCGAAAATGGGATTCTAATCTGATGTTTCTAAATTCATTAATTTCTTTGCTGAAACTTTCATTAATATTATGTATAAAACAATTGATAATATTAAATAAATAGATGTAATTAAAATACCAGCAATATATGGATTAATTATTGCTAAAAAAATAGATAAAATTATTGTTACAATAGATATACCCATATCTGTAAATACAGTAATTAATGTTGATTTATGATATTTATATACTTCTATTTCTTCCTTCCATGTCAAATATGGGAATGCTGAATTAATAATTAATGTATAAGCTGATATAAAAAAGCTAAATACAAATGGGAATATTAACGCTATTATTATTGAGAAAATTGTTTGTTCTAAGAATATAGATAAAATAATAGATGATGTAAGTGAAGGTATTAAAACAACAATAAATGAAAAGAATAATTTTTCTCTTAGATATACTTTAAAATCAAGTGGTAATGATTTTAAAGAAAAGAAATGCTGTCCTTCAAGTGATATAGCTGTTGCTGAAGGTGGCATGATACTTATAAAGAATGAAAAGAATATTGTTATTATAAAAACATAAGGTTTAATTTGTAATAATAAATTAGTCTTTTCTCCTGCTTCATTTGTCGTTGTTAAAGAGCCTGTCTTACTTAATATTACTAATACTATTGTAAACATTAAAGTCATCAATAATCCAATTCCACATTGCATAATTGAATTTTTAGATCTAAAGAAATTTTTAATTGTTAAATGTCTAATTTCTTTACTTTGAGTTCTAATAACAAGCTTCCTTGATTTAGATTTTCTTTTACTTTGGCTATTTAATTTAGCAATAACCATATTAGAATGGATTTTGTTAAATGCAATTGTAACAATTGATAAAACTATTATTAATAATGCTAAATTAGAAAATATATATGCTAATAACCATATATAATTTCCTTCAAATGACCAGCGTAGGAAAAATAAAGATGGATTAATATATGATGCAGCTATTCCAACTGACATATATGCGTTAGCTTGTCCATTTGATCCACCTGAAAAGCCAGTTGAAAAAGAAAATACAAAAATTGCAACAAAGAATGAGAATGCTGCTACTGTTGAGATTATAGTCTTTATTTTTTGATTCTTAATTAATAATTCTAATAATGCAGTTACTAATAAAGCTACAAGCATTGGGAATGCAGGTGCTACAAATGCTAAAGGAATTATTACTAAAAAGAATAGATTTTTAGTAAATATAGTAGTAATAATGCCATTTGGTACTAAAACTACTAATGCTATTAATAATTCTACTATATATAAATTGAATATTTTAGATAATACAATATCCCTTTTTTTAATTGGAAGTGATGCTAAAATATCATAATCACTACCCAAAAATATTGTTTGCATTTTAGATATTGATGATGTAAATGTTACAAATGTTGTAGCACCAAAGAACAATAAAGATAATGTATATAATTGATCTACCATTCCAGCTTCTGTATAAGTCATTCCATATATAAAGCTATAAAGTGAAGATAAGCTTAAGAATAATAAAGCCATTAATATTATATAAACTAAAAATGCTGATTGCTTTTTATTGTTTTTAAATTTTCTTTTATCAAGGGTTTCTCTTAAATTGACTTTTAATAAAGTTAATAAATTAGTCATTAAAAATCTCCATGAATTTATCTTCTAGTGTACCTTCACCCTTGACTTCTAATGTATCACCAGATTCAATTATTATACCATTTTTAATAATTGCAATTTTATTACAGAATTTTTCTACTACATCTAATACATGTGATGAGAAAAATACAATTAGTCCTTCTTTTTGACATAATTGTTTTAATAATTCCTTTAATTCATAGGTAGCTTTTGGATCTAATCCTACAAATGGTTCATCTAGGATTAATAGCTTAGGCTTATGAACAAGTGCTGCAATTAAGCTTATTTTTTGCTTCATACCATGTGAATATGATGTAATTGGGTCTAATATTTTATTTCCTAAAGAAAACATATCAGCTAATTTATTAATTTCTTCTGTTTTATCTTCTTTAATACCATAAATATTTAAAATAAAATTGACATATTCTATACCTGTTAAATGCTCATATAATACTGGATTATCTGGTATATATGCTAAATCTGATTTGAATTTTAATGGATCATCATGAATAGATAGACCATTAAATATAATTTCTCCTTCATAATTATGAATACCAACTATTGATTTAATAGTTGTTGATTTACCAGAACCATTTGGTCCTATAAATCCGTAAATATCACCTTCATTAATTACTAAATTGATATTTTCAATTGCGTAATTAGATGAACCTGGATATTTTTTTGAAACGTTTTTAATTTCTAGCATAAACTCACCCTTTTATTTTTAATGAAGCTATATCATCATATGTATAGCCTCTTGATAATAAATATGATTTAATTTTATTAATTCTTATGTAAGAATCATATTTATCATATTTATTTCTAACTTTATTATAAAGATTTTCTAAGCAATTGCAATATAAATCGTAATCGATTTCAGTTAGTTGCTTCTTTATCAAATCCTCATCAAATCCTTTTTGATATAGTTTTAATTCTATCATTTTAATTCCATTATATTTCTTAATTAATGAATTAATTAAATCAACAATTAGATTAGTGTCATCAATTAATTTATTTTTTCTTAATTTTGAAATAATATTTAAAATATCATTAGGATTTGCATCCTTATTTTTTAAATATCTGATTATCTCTTTTTCACTTTTTCTATAATTAATAGCATATTTTTCAGCTTTTAAATATAATGAATCATAATCATTTTCTTTGATAGCCTTAGATAATAAATCTTCTGTTACTTCTTTTCCTTTAACTAAACGATAATTTACAATTATATTTTCATTAAATTTATATGTATCATTATCTATTATTACATTATATTTATTTGATTTACCAATTCTTTTTAAAGATTTTACAATCATAATATACCGCGCTTTATATATTCTCCCTTTACTTCTTTACAAGATGTAACAAACATAAATGCTTCTGGGTCTAGCTTCATTATTTCTGATGTTATTCTATATGCTTCATTTTTATCCATTGTGCATATAACCATTGTTTTATTCTCACCAGAATAAGCACCTGTAACATTTGAGAATGTTACACCTCTATCTAGCTCCTTATAAATAAATTCTTTTATTGTATCAGGAACTTTTGTTATTACATATAATGTTCTTCTTGATCTTGCAGATAGACATATTGCATCTATTATATAAGCTTCTATAACAACGCCAATTACTGCAAATAATACTGATGGTAATTGGTAATGATATGTTAGTGTAGCACCATTAATGAAGCCTGCAAAGAAAATTACAATAAAATCAGTAACATACATTGATATACTAATAGGAATATGGAAATATTTACTAATTATTTTTTGAACTATATCCATTCCACCTGTAGATCCATTATTTTTTAAAGCTAAGCCTACACCTATGCCAAATAAGACAACACCTACTATTAGTGCTGTAATTTTACCTGTAACCTCATTAACTGGGTTATCAAAGAAAAAGAATGTAGGATCAAAGAATCTTTCAAATATAAATATTATAGATGGACTTAATAATGTTGCATAAATTGTTTTTAAGAAAAAATCTTTTCCTAAAAAGAATAAGCTAATTATTAATAATATTACATCTATTGAATATAAAAACATTGAATTTGTAAACCAAGGTAATATATTTTGAATAAATGGGGTTATTATTATTGCTAAACCCATTGTACCACCAATACATATTTTTGCTGGATCTAGGAAAAAATAAAATCCTATGTCTACAATTAATACTCCAAGTGAAATATATAAATATTGAATAAATCTCTTCTTTTTAGTTATTTTATTTGTTACTGCTACTTCCATTACTACCACCTGCAAGCTTTTTTAAAAAGCTATACATAAAACCTTCTAAATCTCCATCCATAACTGCTTGAACATTAACAACCTCATAATCGGTTCTATGATCTTTAACTAAGGTATATGGAGTGAAAACATAAGATCTAATTTGACTACCAAAATTGATATTTGTTTGTTCACCCTTTAATGATTTCATTTCATCATCACGCTTTTTTATTTCAAGCTCCATTAATTTTGATCTTAGGACCTTTAAACAAATATCTTTATTCTTTAGCTGACTTCTTTCATTTTGACATGTTACAACTATACCTGTAGGTAAATGTGTTACTCTTACAGCTGAATATGTTGTATTAACGCCCTGTCCACCATGACCTGATGACAAATAGGTATCTATTCTTATATCCTCGTCATTTATTTTAATATCATCAGCTTCTTCGATTTCTGGAGTTACATCAATACTACAAAATGATGTGTGACGTCTTTTATTTGAATCAAAAGGTGAAATTCTTACTAATCTATGAACGCCTTTTTCAGATTTTAGCATACCATATGCATATTCACCTGAAATGATTACTGATGCTGATTTTATACCTGCCTCTTCACCCATTTCATAGTTAATTATTTCAAATTTATAATTCATTTTTTGAGCAAATCTTTGATACATTCTAAATAGCATTGATGCCCAGTCCATTGATTCTGTACCACCAGCACCTGGGTGGAATTCTAAAATACAATTATTTAAATCATATTTACCAGATAATAATGTTTTATTTTCTAGCTCCTCTAAATATTTTTCTAATGCTTTTATTTCATCTGTAAGCATTAAAAATATTTCAGGATCAGCAAATGCATCTTCCTTTGAATCAACAATTGAATTATACATAGTCATTCCAGTATTATAATCTGTAATATCTTTATTTAAATTATTCATTTTTGATATTACATTTTTTGCGTTATCAGGATTATTCCAAAAATTTGAATCTTCTGATTCCTTTTTTAATTTTTCATAAACAGGTATTTTATCTTCGATACAAAGAGCATCATAAATATCCTTTAATCTTACCTTTGTTTCATCGATAAATTTATTAACCTCGTATTTTTCCATAGATTATCACCTCATTTATTTTAATATTTAAAATAAAAATAATCAATCGAGTAGAGTAGAAAAATAAATATTTTTCATATTTATTCTTCATCCCCTCTCACACCACCACATCGTGCCGTTCGGCAATGGGCGGTTCAATTCATAAGTTTAAATTCAA
>Ga0247611_10008292_pt1 | contig 12847 bp, 24 predicted proteins | sample 177DNAGHGhighgp2_FD_192422 | JGI IMG/M metagenome (GOLD analysis project Ga0247611, IMG submission 192422) | Sheep rumen microbial communities from Palmerston North, Manawatu-Wanganui, New Zealand - 1770 DNA GHGhigh gp2 | ecosystem: Host-associated > Mammals > Digestive system > Stomach > Rumen... | reverse complement strand
TCTTGCATATCCATAATAGAACTCTATAACATGTGGTATTCCACAGTTTTCACAATATGTCTTAACTTCTCTTGGGGAGAATTCATGTACATTACCATCAACGTTTTTAAGTGTTATACGATATACAACAACTTTGAAGTTGGTACCTTGTTTGTAATCATCTGCAGCACGTGGAGCTCTACATCCATAATCGTAGTTCTTTTGTATATAAGAACCGTTTGGTAAGAATCCTACGATTTCTGCATACATTGTCATACCCTTTTGTAGATATGGCTTTAAGAATTCATGTCCGTATTTCCATACATCGTCTGGATAAAATCCTTCTTTCACAGTTGGATTTATCTTTGAATTCTTAATCACAGATCTTGAACTATATATATAATCATATTGTGGATATGATTCAGCGTCTGCATATTTTGTCAAAGTACCACCAAGCATCTTATACATTTTTGTTAAGAACTTATCCTTTTTTGATCTTGGTTCTTTACATAGAACATATGAAGAAATCAATGATGTTCCATGCCATTTTGAACTTATATGTATTAAATCATCAGGCTTTATTTGCCATGGTTCCTTACGAATAACAACAGTATCATAATGGAACGAGAACTGACCATCTATAAGTTTATCAAAACGCTTTAGCTTTTTGTCTCTGTAATTGCCTTTTTCACCACTACGCGGTATACTTGTTTGCACAATATATTTTTGACTAACCCAAAATGTTTTGCCATTATGTTCGACCTCATCAAATTCTATATTATTTTCAACGTCACCAAGATCAACATTCACTGAATCTTTTATCCAGTTTTTAAGATCTTCAATAGGCATAAGAAATCCTTCTGATGGATGGCCGCCAAGACGTATAGCTTTAACACGTCCATTCTTTTCAAAGAAACCCTTTTTATTTATATCAGCATTCATTTCAGGATGACTATACAGATTTAAATATCTTAATAGGTCAGGATTTATCTGTGACATTGCTGGAAAGTAAACATATTGACCTTCTTGCATATCAATACTGACAATTATATTAAAACCGTCAACGAATGCTAATTTAAGTTTTGTATATTCAGGATTAGGATGTGGAGAAAATTTATCAAGATATACAATTTTACTTAAATAATTTACATGTGCATTTTTACTTATACTTAATTTCATGATTTATTAATTGTTTTTTTATATGCTACATAATATTGGTAATTTATGTTTATCAAAAAATGTTAATGACGAATCTGTTCCTGGATGCCATTTACCTACATTAATTGATGATTCTAATCCATCTGCCCCAAAATTTACATAATCTGGGTTAATGTTATTATCTTTACAAAAATTAATGATCAAACTCATAATGTTTTTATGAAGATCATAAAGTTTATCATCTAAATTATTTTCCATTTTATATAGTTTAAACTGGTATAACTTTTACTCTTGTTTGATTTTCTTTATTGTTATTATATATAATAGCTGCTCTCATTGCATTACCAATTTTATCAAACATTATTGGAACATTTTCATTATCAGTAATGCGAAATCCTTTATCGTTACCAACTACCCAATACTTATTCATAATTTCAACACCTTCCCATTATTTGTAATCCCATTCCTTTTGCAAAATGATATTCACACATTGCACCATTACTGTTATCTCTAGAATTTTCCAACATGAATATCGCATCACAATCCTTTAAAATATTTAAATCTTTCAATATCCTGTCTTCCCACTTGTCAGAATCATGTTCAATATTACATGGATTAATCGCATCATAACCCATTTTAGTAAGCATGTCTTCTACATCCTTAAACTTCTTTTTATATTCTTCTCGAGGAAGCCCACGCATTTTTCCTGATATATAAATTTTCTTTGGTTTCATAATTAAAAATTTAATGATATTTTGTCATTATCTTTATTGAGTTCAGAACGTAACTCATTTAAATCACGTCTTAATAATGTTACTTCATCATATAAATCATCTATCGTGTGTTTAGATTGCTTTCTTTGCGTAAATGAATAAATTATATATATCAACAAAGAAATGATTCCAAAAACGATAATAGCTACTACAAACGGCATAATATTCTTCTTTTATTTAATTATTATAAATTCCTCGTTCTTTCAAATGTTTCATCTCAATAACAAAATAATCAATCTGATATTGTAATACATTAGAAATCCAAGTTTCAATATACTTGTAATACTTAGGATGCCAATTTATTCGGCATCGCCATTCTAAATATGTTTTTATTTCTTTTGTCATTCGTCAGTGTCAATGAATTTAACTATTTCCCAATTATAATAACGACATCCATCACAACCATATCCATAGTATTTATCTTCACAATATTCACCACCTATCATGGTACAATGTTGTTCAACTATGGCTAACTTTTGTTTTTCTGTCATTGATCATATTTATATTTATTTTGGGATTTAACATTTTTCATAAATCTCCTAATAGCAACAATTGCCCATAATAAAAGTAATATACCAGCAACTATGAAACCAGATTTAGGATATGTTAGCATTAAAATAATAAGTCCAGTAATTAATCCAGCAATTAATACAATAGCAAACATACCACTTTCAAAACTATCAAAAATCGCATTAGTGATATCTACTCTTTCCCAATCTATCTTTTTCTTTTTTTCTACTTGTAAATCATCAAAATTCGCCATGACTTCAAATTTTAATTGTTTTCAATCCAATTATCTTGACTAATTAATTCTTCTATATTATTGTCAAATGTTTTCACATATAGCTTGTTATCTTTCTTTTCAAAAAATAATTCAAAAGTATGATAATGAATATCTTCACAAAATAATTTAATTAATTTTGGTATTTCATAATATATAAAACCAATACTGTTGTTATCTTTGTCTAATAATTCAAAAATTTCTTCGTCAGATGGGCAATTTATAATATGTTCTGGAAATTCATTAATGTTAGATACATTATATTCATATGGATCACCATATTGAGGTGAATCATAATCTATATATATACCTGAACATACTTCTTTTGTTACAAGATCTATTTTAAAATCTTTTAAAAACCCCTCACAATAATCATGTGAATTTATTATAAGATATCTTGCGTTCATAGTCTTTTTGAAATTCTTCCTTTTGTTAGATCATAAGGACTAACTTCAATTTCAACAGAATCCCCAGGCATAATACGAATATAATTCATTCGCATCTTTCCACTAATATGACATGTCAATTCATGACCAGATTCAAGTTCTACTCTAAACATTGAATTGCCTAATGCCTCAGTAACAGTTCCTGTCATCGTTAAAGCTTCTTGTTTTGCCATCTTTCTTTTTTAATAAAAATGTAAATTTATATAATAAAAATTTAAACGTTTTTTCTTTTTATTGATTTAATGAATGAGCGAATAATATATACTACAATTAATACTCCAAAAGCAATCAATAAATATAACGCATATTTTGGATTATCAATTAAGAAATCAACAATAACCCCCAATATTAAAATAAGTATGATTATTGATATAAGTATACTCATTCCAAATGCAAATGGATATCCATTTGAAAACGATGTAAATGTTTCTTTCCAATCAATCTTCGTCTTCTTTTCTTTAAACATTTGATTTTCGTTATCTCTCATACGCTTAAAAATATTAAAAAATATATCTTAAATATGTTAATTTTTTTTCTAAAATTAAACAAAACATATAAATATTTTTAATTATAAAAATTAACTAATCATTTATGAAAACATTATCAAATTATATTTGTGAGTTTAAAGTAAATAACGCGACATTGTATAAACATTATTCAGATTTAATTTCGTTTAATTATGAAGTTGCAAAACAATTAAATAATTCATTAAAAACATATTCTAAATTAACAAAAACATTATATAATATATTAAAAGATTATATTGATGCAGTTTATTTTTATCTTTATATAAAACAATTAGACGAACAGGATGAATCATTTGAAGTTCCAATGTGCTGTTATAATGAAATGGGATATCAAACTGTATCTGATGTTTTACCTTTTGAAATAACATTTTCTAAAAAAATAGGTAGTGAAGATATTGATCAATATTTAAAACAATATACACTTTCAGATATAGTTGGTGATCAAGATGCTTTATATGTAAATCTTAGACAAGAAGATTTAAATGGACTTAAATTCTCAAAAGACTTGGGAGTTTTATATCCTGATGATACTTTTATTTTTCATAATAGGCCAAGACAAGAATGTGATTTACCAGTTCCAGAAATGTTTATTGCATTTAAAAAGGAACATATAGAATTAGCAATAGATATATTTAATATATTAAATGATCATTATCAATGCGATATTAGCAGAGATGACGATGACGATGAAGAAGATGGAGTTGATACAAGCAATATGGGGTTTATACATATGCCTGGATTGGATGAAGCTATTTATATTATGGATGGAACATTCAGACGTCAAAATGAACCTTATCATCCAGGATGTGTATGGGTTGTGCTTGATCAATATAAAGATATAGAAGATATAAATAATACTATAGATATGGGTGTAATATCAAAAATAAAAAAATGTGTAAATAAATATAAACAACAAAAGGCGTAAAATTTACGCCTTTTGTTTTAATATCGTTCTACGTTATATACCCACATTACATTTGCAAAATCTACATATAACTGACTATTACCATTTCGTTCAATCCTTAATCGTATAGTTCCAATATCGTCGTCTTGGTCAACTACAGAATACGATATATAAGTGCCACCGCCAGAATCAGTATATTTTCCTTTATAATCTGTGACTATATAAATCTGTTTCATTTTTGAATAAACAACAATAATATCATCATCAATTTCAATTTTTATTGAAACATTACAAGGAATCCAATCTGTCCATGCTGTCCAGTTCCCATAATCATTAATATACTTATAAGCATAACTTGTAGCTTTATACCACTGAGTCTCTGCATGCAAGTTTAATGAAATACAGAAAATAGCAAAAATAATTAATAAAAACTTTTTCATATATTTACTTATTAATATTTTCAATGTTTATAAAATCATCGTCTTCCTTACAGAAATAATATGATAAATCAGATGATATTCTTTTTATACCGTTTCTTAGTGTAAAATAATTATTTTGTACGCTTTGTTCAACATTATAAAAATCATCAAGCTGTTTGAAAAAATCAGTCTCACCAAAAATCAAAAATACAGGAACATCATCAATATCTTCATTATATTTGTATAAAAAATATATCTCACCTGGTTCAAGACAAATATATTCAGACATTAATATTATTGAATTCTTATCATTAAATATATTAATGTTCAAAAAATCTATATCTAAATAATTGTCATCATTTATTACAGATATATCGCATGTTGTCATGTAAACATCGTTACATGGTGAATTAGAACAATCGCTTTCCTTAGTGCAATTAATAATAATTCTGTTTTTATTAATAAATCTATCTAAATCTCCGTATCCCATATTATTTTATTTTAATTTACGCATTCTTTTATATTTATCTTATTTTTGCATATAACTATTTTTTATCAAAATGTTTCGCATAAAAATATGCGCATACATAAATTAATATTATACCAACTATAACAATTCCGTATATCATAAGTTATTTCTTATTTTACTTAAAAATGTAAACAATTCATTTACAAATTAAATTATTTATTATGAATTTTACATTTTTTAATATAAAGTTTATATTTAAAATAAAAAGATATGGAAAAGATTAAAAAGAATTGGCATATAATTGTAATTGTATTATTAGCATTGTTTTCTTTGTCAAAGTGTACTCAGTCATGTAATAGGCAATTTGAAATAGATAAAAGTAATCTTACTATTGAACAAAAAGATTCTGTTATAACTGTTTTGAATGATAGCATTGTTACGCTTAATCATAAGATTGATATTTTGACAAATGATAATGAGAATCAGGAGAAATTAGTTGAAACCCAAAAGGATGCTATCAATAAAATAAATGAAGCAAAGAAAAATATAAATGTAACTGTTAAGAAAAAATAATGTCAACAACATATTACATAAGAAGACTATCAATAGTAAATGAAAATAAAGACAAAATAAAAGAATTAATAGACAAATCTGTCAATGGCGAATATTTCAAAGAAATTCTTAATTTGGTCAACAAAACGTATGGGACGATGGATAAATACGATCGTGATTTAAATGTTATAAAAATTGGTCATCGAGCAGGCGGATGGAAATTTTTATGGGTTCCAAATTGTTGGGAAGAAGACGAAGGACATTATAATAAAGAATTAAAAGAATGGGTTCCTAATATTGTATTTAAACAAATGTATGATTTAACAAAAGAAGGATTAACTAATTTTATAATGGATCCTGATAATGTAGTTGTTGATGAGTACGGTGAAGTGCAAGATAAAAATGAATTTATTGAAATGGCCTTTAATTGGAATGTTGACGGAATTGATATGGATGACCATATAAAAAACAATCCAAATTTATATAAATGTGATATGTCAAAAGATCAGGAAATGTGGAAACGCCATGGATATGAGTTTAAATCTATTTATTCAGACGCATTTTATTCTGACGGTTTACGATTTTGTATATTTGAATTTTTATAATATTATGATTAACGAATTAATACATGAAGATGAGTCAGTATCTATATGTTGGAATGACTTAACTGAAAAGGGGCAAGAAAATCTGATTGAATATTTAAGAAACATATTAAGTGAAAAAGAAGACGAGTAATGTTTTTCTACCACGGTACAACAGAATCAAACTGGAAGAAGATCCAGGAAGAAGGGATATTATTTGGGATTAGAAAGTTTGCAAAAAGCAGATGTACATATCTTACTACAGATATTAACGAAGCAAAACAATATGGAGATATTATTCTTCAAGTTGAATATGATCCATTTAAAAATCCAAATATGAATAATTATATTGATGACGCATGGCAATGCAGGGTTTATGAGCCAATTTTATTAAAAAACATAAAAAAATTATAATATGAATATTCCAATTTTAAACATTAAAGATATAATAAATAAATCAACTAATTATATAGGTGATAATTATATTTTTCACTTAGACGATGAAAGTAATGAAAAATTAAAAAATATATATGAGCTTTTATTAAATAACACTACATCAACAAATGTGTTTCATATATATATAAAATTATCGCCAATATATTTTGGAAATTATGATTGGGGCTATATAACTATTTGTAAAGATGATTTAGCAAATACTTATATGATTGATATTATTGATGAAACTGTTGAATTACATATATTATCAGTATCTAATCATGATACATTTAAGGATTTTACACCACATCAAAAAACAAATATTAATATATGTGACACATTAAACGAAATAGAACAATATATAAATGATATACTTTTAAATAAAGAAGACTATAAATCAACAATTAATTCTGAGTTTCCATATGAGTTAAGAAAAGGTTATATTGATAGAGCTACATTTAATAACATGTTTAGGAAAGATGTTTCTAGAGACTCATATATTATAGGCAAAAATGAAGAATTGGCTAATATTATAAAAAATTCTTCTACTGTATATTATGACAGAATGGACTTTGAAACATATATGAAAGTATATTGTGAATGCGTTAGAATAATATATAAAATAGATGCTAAAGACGAAGATATCATTAATAGGAATTTTGCAATAACAGAAATAGATAAGTCTTTAATGAACAATGAACAGTATTTTGCAATAAAGTACAATGAATTAATTGGATATAAATTCACGCATATTATATATACTGCAATATGTCTTTGGGCTGATTATGAAAAAGGAAAATGGAAATTAACATTAGATATAAGAAAACCATATTATTTGAATTATGGAATACGTGTTTATGAAAAATTAAAAGATAAATTGAATTTATCTAATAAACATATGTATGTAAACGCGTTATTGAATATTGATAATATTATTGTTGGAAATCATGAACAACTTTTAATATATGATAAGGATGATGAAAAAATGGAATCAATGATTGTTCCATTAGATTTGATTGAACCTGAAGATATATTAACGGATGATATAAAACATGAAGTAAATTGGTATGAAATTGATGATTTGAACGATATTGATTAAAGGTTCATATTTTTTACTTGTAATGCCATATATTGTGCTGCCATATTTATAAGTAATGCTTCAGCATATCTAACAGCAGATCCACCAGCATAGCATGCCTTTATATTTGACATTATATAATCAGGATCAGTAGACCAAATTTTACCATTTGTTTTATTCCAATATTTAGATCCAACTGCAGGAAGATGATGATACACATATGTAAGCATTGTTAAATCAAGTGGACTAGCGCCTTGTGAAGACCTCTTTGTAGCATTATATGATTGAACTACGCCCATGCATTGTTGTTCTAAAGAATTACCATATCCATACGGTCCTGGTGATTTTTGTCCAAAATAACCACCATATCCATAACTATTTGGACGTGCGTCTCTAAAGTTACTTTCTGATTGCCCAACTACAACAAATAAAGATGTTGGGCAACCTGTTTTTTCTGATACTTTCTTTACAGTATTTAAAAACGCAGTAGGTACGTTCTTTATTGTTCTGTTCATAACAGCGTTTTTAAAGTTTTTGTAATTTCCTGCCCCATATTTTTCAAATGCAGCCCAATCAACGTTTTTCATTTCGTCAAGCGATATTGATCCAGAAGATCCATATAATGAACCACCTCCGCCAAAGCTACACATATGAAGATGATTGGCGATTCCAAGTAATATTGGTTCTTCAGTATATTGACCATAGTCATCAGATAATATTGGGAATGTTTTTAAATTAAATATTTTTTCTTCAGTCCTTAAAAGATCACCAGGGTTTTCCTGTTCATAGTTATCATTCATATTATTCATAATAAAATTAAATTATACAGGTTTACTATATTTATTAAACCATGTTGGTATTGCAGACGGATTAACATAAAAAAACATATCAGTTCCTATTGTTACTGCTGATAGTCTTTCATTATATTTCCATTCTTCAATACCTTTTATTTTTTTTAAATATCTGCACGCATAAAACATACTTAATGTGCTTTTTAAAGAATCAATAGATAAATTTGACATATCAACATATTCTAAGTTATATAAACTATCAAACATACCATCCATTGTATAAACATTTGACGTATCCCATGTATGTATGTCTATTTTTTTAATATTATTTGCATTTATTGAACTTATCTTTAAAGTGTCTTTGGCAAATAAGTCGCGCATGTCAGTAATGTTTGATGTATCAATATCCAAAAGATATGGACATTCATTATTTATTTGTAAACGAGAAATAATAATATTTATTAATTCGCTTGTTGTTTTTGGGTGTTCTTTATATGCGATAACTTCTTTTTTTTCTATATTTTTTGAAGTGTCATTTGTTAACTTCCACTCATTAATGTAATTATTCAATCTTTTCATTGTATTTTTTTGTGACTCCAAAAGTCATATATTTCTGAAAATTTATTTATTATTTTGTTATCTAAATGTTCGCACCCATCAAACATATAGTTCATGTCCTTTATATTAGAAATATCCCAATTTTCAATTCCCTTTATTTCTTTTAAATCAGTGCATTTATAAAACATTGCTGATGCATCTTTAATATTAGATAAATCGCATCCAGTTATGTCAACGTATTTTAAACGTTTGCATCCCCAAAACATACTATTAGTTGATATAATATTAGAAAAATCCCATCCACGTAAGTCAACATATTCTAATTTTTCTAAGTCAACACCACGGTCAATCATAATTTGCTGATTATCACCCCATGTAGAAATAGAGTCATTTAAACTATCTAAGTTTGATATATCTATTACAGATAAAAGTGGATGTTTTACATTTTCTTTTAATTGTTGAAATATAGCTTCTCGTAATTCATAATATGAATATGGATGATATTTATAATGTTCAACATTAGAATTATTCGTTAATTTCCATTCGTTAATGTAATTATTTAATGTTTTCATAATTTTTATTATAATTTAAAATTCATAAAAAGCTGACCAATTTTTTATTGTCTGTTCAGATAATTTATTACATCCATAAAACATATCACGTGTATCTCTAACATTACTTATATCAAATAATGAAACGTCTTCAAGGCCAGAACATCCCTGAAACATTGCCACTGTACGATTAAGTTTATTGGCATTTATTATTTTAATTTTTTTAACTTTACTTAAATTACCGAACATTGCGGTTGCGTCTACACAATTATTTAAATTAAATGTAGGTAAATGTTTAATATTTGTGCTATTTGAAAAAAGTCTTGTTGTATCTTCCACTGATGAAAAATCAAAATGAGGAATCGTTTCAAGACTTAAACATCTATAAAACGTTTCTATCATATTTTTAACTGATTTTGTGTTTAAATACGGTATTATTTTAAGCGATACACAATAAGAAAACATACGCTCCATATTTTTAACTTTACTTGTGTCAAACATCGGTATTTCTATTAAAGTTTTGCATTCATTAAACATACAAAAGCAATCGTTTACATTATTAATATCATCAATTTCTATTTTATAAATGCCTGGATCATATGAATTAACAATATATCCATCATCAATATCAACATATTGTCCATTGACTTTTACTTTATATATATATTGATAATATAATTTCCAGTCACTACTAAAAACTTTTATACGTCCATCATTGTCAGGCTTATATATAAAATATTGTTGATTATCAATATTTTTTACTGATTTATCATTTATTTTCCATTCATTAATGTGTTGTTTAAGTGTTTTCATAATTTAATATTCGTGAGTGTTAAAATTATATACTTGACTCCAGTTATTAAATGACTTATTGTTTAACTTGTAACAATTATAGAACATAAAAATTTTATTTTTAATACTATTTAGATTAAATAATGGTACATCTTGTAAATTTTCACAATTTTCAAACATATTACACATATCTTCAACGTTACATGTATTAAATAATGGTACATTAGTCAATTTTTTACAACTTTTAAACATGTTGCCCATGATTTCAACTTTACTTGTATTAAATAATGGAACTTTTTCAAGTTTTGTGCATGCTTCAAACATACCATACATATTTGTAACATTTTTAGTGTCAAATAATGGAGCTTCTTTAATACTAGTTCTATAAAACATATATGCCATGTCTTTAACTTTACTTGTATTAAGCAATGGTACAGATTCAAGATTTCCACATCCCATAAACATATTTGACATATCTGTAACATTACGAGTGTTGAATTTAGGTATTGTTTTTAATTTTTCGCAATGGTTAAACATTCCACACATATCTTCAACGTTCACAGTATTTAATAATGATACATATTTTAACTGCGTACATGCATTAAACATAAAATGCATATCTTTTACATAACTTGTATTAAACATAGGCACATATGTTAATTCATAACAATGAGAAAACATTCCGTTACATGTTTTAACATTATCGATATTAAATATATAAACCTTATGTTCTCCTGGAGATAAATCTTCAACAGTCCAACCATCATTATCAAGATCAATTTGTTCACCATCTATATAAACATTATCTTTATAATAACCAAAATGATCCCACCCGCTATTAAGAATTTTTATCTTTCCATAACTTTGTGTTTTATAAATAAAACAATTGTTCAAATCAACCTTTGATGATGATTTATCATTTATTTTCCATTCATTAATGTATGTGTTTAATGTTTTCATACTTCGCAATCATTATTAAAATCATATTTTTTTGACCATTTATCTATTGTGTTTTCATTTAATTCATAACAATCTAAAAACATATTTAACATTTTTACATTTTTATTAATATTAAACAAAGGAACATCTTTGAGTGTTTCGCACATTTGAAACATATATTGCATATCATTTACATTATAAACATTGAAATTTGGAATACTTTTTATTTTTTTACAATAACAAAACATACCATACATATTTGTAACATTTTTCGTATTCAATAAAGGAACTTCTTCAAGGTTTCTACAATCTCTAAACATGCACATCATATCTTTAACTTTACTTGTGTTAAATATTGGTACGGCCTTTAATGCATGACATCCGTCAAACATAAATGAGCAATTATCGATTTTATCTATATCCTTTATTAAAACATAATGTTCACCTCGTTTAAATTCCTTGCCAGTCGTAAATCCAGTTCCATTAATTTCAATATGTTCACCATCTATATAAACATTATTTCTATAATCATTTAATATTGGCCATTCGTAATCAAAAACACGTATTCCACCATCATTATTAATTTCATATATAAAATATTTATGATGTTTTTGATAATGTATATTTTCTACTGATTGGCTGTTTACTTTCCATTCATTAATGTGTTGAGCTAAAGTTTTCATTATTTTATTTTTATATTGTTTTCAAAATCATATATTTTTGACCATTTCGTTTTAGTTTGATCATCTAATTTATTACAACAATTAAACATTGATTTTATAAAATATACACTATTCATATTAAATAATGGAACATTTTCTAATTTTTCGCATCCATAAAACATATTAGTCATATTATGAACATTACGTGTATCAAATAATGGAATTTTTTCAATATTTTTGCAATTCATAAACATACCATACATATCTATAACTTTAGATGTATTAAATACTGGAACATTTTCTAATTTGTCACATTTACAAAACATATTTCTCATTTTTTCAACTTTACTTGTATCAAAAATTGGAACATTTATTAATTCTGTGCAAAATTGAAACATACATGTACAATCTGTTATATCATCAATATCTTTTATATAAACTTTATATATTCC
>Ga0247611_10008291_pt1 | contig 12849 bp, 18 predicted proteins | sample 177DNAGHGhighgp2_FD_192422 | JGI IMG/M metagenome (GOLD analysis project Ga0247611, IMG submission 192422) | Sheep rumen microbial communities from Palmerston North, Manawatu-Wanganui, New Zealand - 1770 DNA GHGhigh gp2 | ecosystem: Host-associated > Mammals > Digestive system > Stomach > Rumen... | reverse complement strand
GAAAACGGTGTACGTGGCCCGATTAGTGGATAATCCGACCTCACCGCGCAAGACCAGAATTATGGCCAACGTGATTCGTGGCAAGAACGTAGATTACGCCATGAACGTGTTGAAATTCTCCCGCAGGGAGTCATCCGAAAAGTTACTCAAGCTCCTGAAGTCGGCCGTGGCCAACTGGCAGGTGAAGAACGAGGGCAAGCGCCTCGAAGACGCCGACCTGTACATCAAGACGATCATGGTGGACGGCGGCAGAATGCTGAAGCGCATCCGCACGGCCCCTCAAGGCCGCGCCGCACGCATCCGCAAGCGCTCCAACCACGTGACCCTGATTCTCGGCGACCGCAACGAGGAGAATGTGCAAGTAGTAAATAATGAAGAATCACAAAAATAATAAAGTAAAGTATGGGTCAAAAAGTTAATCCTATCGGCTTGCGCCTCGGTATTGTAAGAGGCTGGGACTCTAATTGGTACGGCGGCAAAAATTTCGCCGGTAAAATCGTCGAAGATGACAAAATTAGAAAGTATCTGAATGCTAAGTTCTCAAAAGCCGGCATTTCGAAAATCTACATTGAAAGAACCTTGAAACTCGTCACAGTGACCATCAGCGCAGGTCGTCCCGGTGTCATCATCGGCAAAGGCGGCGCGGAAGTGGACAGCGTGAAAGAGGAACTGAAAGTGATCACCGGCAAGGAGATCCAAATCAACATCATGGAGGTCAAACGCCCTGATCTGGACGCCCAACTCGTGGCACAGAACATCGCCCGCCAGATCGAAGGCCGCGTGACTTACAAGAAAGCGGTGAAGACCGCCATCGCCGCCACCATGCGCGCCCAAGCTGAGGGCATCAAGGTGACCGTGGCCGGTCGTCTCGGCGGCGCCGAAATCGCCCGTGCCGAGCACTTCAAAGATGGCCGCATCCCGTTGCACACCCTGCGCGCCGACATCGACTACGCTCCCGTGGAGGCTCACACCACCTACGGCTGCATCGGCGTGAAAGTGTGGATCTGCCGTGGCATCGTCTATGGCAAACGCGACCTCTTCGCCAACGAGGCTGCCAAGGACCAACGCCCTGCAGGCGGCGGCAAGAAGATGTTCCGCGGCCCTCGCAGAGACCGCGACGGACGCGACCGCAACCGCAACAACAACAGAAATCACAATAATTAAACCGACGCCAAGATGCCGGTAAATCAATAAATAATCCTTAAACATTAAAAGCAATGTTACAACCGAAAAAACTCAAATACAGAAGGCCGCAGAAGGGCAGAATGAAGAAGATCACCAAGCGTGGCTCTGAAATCTCATTCGGCTCCTTCGCACTGAAAACGCTGGACCAGTACTGGATCACCGCCCGCCAAATTGAGGCTGCCCGTCAGGCTATCACCCGTGAGATGAAGCGTCAGGGTCAGCTCTGGATCCGTATCTTCCCCGACCGCCCCGTGACCGCCAAGGGTTTGGGTGTCCGTATGGGTAAAGGTAAGGGTACCCCCGAATACTACGCCGCACGCGTAAGCCCGGGCCGCATTCTTTTCGAAGCCGACGGCATCCCGTTGGAAGTCGCCCGCGAGGCTATGAGACTCGGCGCACAAAAACTGCCCGTGCATACGAAATTTATTGTCAGAAGAGATTATTCAGCAGAAATTTAATAGGAGGAGAATAGTATGAAACAACAAGAAATCAACGAACTGACCACCCCCGAAATCCGGGAAAAACTGGCCACCGAAAAAGACAAACTCGTCACGATGCGCCTCAACCACGCCATCTCCCCGCTGGAAAACCCCCAACTGATCAAGGCTCAACGCAGAGACATCGCCCGCCTCTTGACGGAACTGCGCAAACGCGAAATGAACGAGAATAAATAACCCCTATCACTGATAATAATATGGAAAGAAATAACAGAAAAGTGAGAGAAGGCATTGTCGTGAGCGACAAGATGGACAAATCTATCGTCATCAAGGTCGAACGCAAGATGAAACACCCCATCTATGGCAAGTTCCTGAAACGTTCCACCAAATTCATGGCACACGACGAGAAAAACGAGTGCCGTATCGGTGACAGAGTGAGAATTATGGAAACCAGACCTTTGTCCAAGAACAAATGCTGGCGTTTAATTGAAATCGTAGAAAAGGCTAAGTAAAAATTATGATACAACAAGAATCCAGATTAGCAGTTGCGGATAACAGCGGCGCCAAGGAAGTGCTCTGCATCCGCGTCCTGGGCGGCACCAAGAAACGCTATGCCCGCGTCGGTGACAAAATCGTCGTCGCCATCAAAAGTGCCATCCCCTCCGGCCAGGTCAAAGCCGGCACCGTGTCCAAAGCAGTGGTCGTGCGCACCAAACGCCACGTCCGCAGAAACGACGGCTCCTACATCAAATTCGATGACAACGCCGTGGTCCTGCTGACCGCAGCCGATGAGTTGCGCGGCACCCGTATCTTCGGACCCGTGGCCCGTGAATTGCGTGAAAAACAGTTCATGAAAATCGTGTCTTTGGCACCCGAAGTGTTATAATCAAGTCAATAAATCGTTTTTTATACAATTGACAAAGACCAATTGACAAACATTTAAGCAAAAAGAGAAATGAAACTGAAAATCAAAAAAGGCGACACTGTAAAAGTGATTACCGGTGAGTCCAAAGGAACCCAAGGTAAGGTGCTGGAAGTCCTCCCCAAGGAAAACAAAGCCCTGGTGGAAGGCTGCAACATGGTGTCCAAGAGCACCAAGCCCTCCGCGGCTGCACCCAACGGCGGCATCATCCAAAAAGAAGCCCCGATCCACATCTCCAACCTCATGTTGGTTGACGCTAAAGGAAACGCTACCCGCGTCGGTAGAAAGTTGAACGATAACGGAAAATTAGTCAGATATTCTAAAAAGACAGGAGAGGAGATCAAGTAATGTACACACCGAGATACAAAGAAAAATACCAGAATGAGGTTCTTCCCGCACTGAAAGAACAGTTCGGATTCAAATCCGTCATGCGCGTGCCCAGAATCACCAAGATCTGCCTTAACCAAGGCCTTGGCAAATTCGGCATCGCCGACAAGAAACTCATCGACGCAGGCGTGCAGGAAATGACCCTCATCGCCGGCCAGAAAGCCGTCCCCACCAAGTCCAAGAAGGACATCTCCAACTTCAAGTTGAGAAAAGGAATGCCCATCGGCGTGCGCGTGACACTCCACGGCGACCGCATGTATGAATTCCTCGACCGCCTCATCACCGTCTCCATCCCCCGTATCCGCGACTTCCGCGGCATCAGCGACAAAGGATTCGACGGACGCGGCAACTATACGCTCGGTATTCCCGAACAGATCATCTTCCCCGAAATCGACATCGACAAAGTTTTGAAAATCAACGGTATGGACATCACCTTCGTGACGACCGCTCGCAACGACAAGGAATGTCTGGCCCTGCTGAAAGAATTTGGCTTACCCTTCAAAAATCAAAAGTAAGTAATCATGGCAAAGGAATCTTTAAAAGCAAGAGAAATCAAAAGAGCGAAAATGGTCGCTAAGTACGCCGCCAAGCGTGCAGAACTGAAGAAAATCATGAAAGGCGATGATTACGAAGCCAAAAGAGCTGCCGATATCGCACTTCAGAAATTACCCCCGAACTCTAACCCGATCCGCATGCACAACCGCTGCAAGCTGAGCGGACGTCCGAAAGGCTATATGCGCCAGTTCGGCCTCTCCCGTATCGACTTCAGAGAGTTGGCACTCGCCGGCAAGATCCCCGGAGTAAAAAAAGCAAGTTGGTAAACCTAAATGAAGAAGATTAAATTATGAATACCGATCCCATTTCAGATTATTTGACTCGTTTGAGAAACGCCATCCGCGCGCATCACGAAGTGGTCGAAATCCCCGCTTCCAACGAGAAAAGAGCTATAACCAAGATCCTTTTCGACAAAGGTTATATCTTGAACTATAAATTTGTGGATGATACCATGCCCAAAACGATCAAGATCGCTTTGAAATACCATCCCGCAACCAAACAGTCCGCCATCAGCGAGATTAAGCGCGTCAGCCGTCCCGGTCTGCGTAAGTACGTGGGCGTCAACGAACTGCCCTCCGTGCTCAACGGCCTCGGCATCGCCATCATCTCCACTTCCCACGGCATGATGACCGACAAGGAAGCCAAAGCCCAAAACGTCGGCGGCGAAGTAGTATGTTACATCAGTTAATAAGGAGGAACCGCTATGTCAAGAATAGGAAAATTACAAATCGCCATCCCCGCAGGGGTTGAAGTGAAAAGAGACGAGAAGTCCAACATCGTGACTGTGAAGGGCCCGAAAGGCGAACTGCAACAGTATGTCGATGAACGCATCACTTTCGAAATTGAAGACGGACACCTCCATGTGAAACGCCCGAGCGACTCCAAACGCGACCGCTCCATGCACGGCCTCTACAGAGCCCTGCTCAACAACATGATCACCGGCGTCTCCCAAGGCTTCTCCAAGAAGCTGGAAGTCATCGGTGTCGGTTACAAGGCCGAAGCCAAAGGCGACCATCAACTCGACATGGGTCTGGGTTACTCCCACAACATCCTGTTCGACTTCCCGAAGGAAATCACCGTGCAGACCATCAATGAGAAAGGTAAAAACCCGATCATCATCCTGAACTGCATCGACAAACAGCTGTTGGGCCAAGTGGCAACCAAGATCCGCTCCTACCGTAAACCCGAACCCTACAAAGGCAAAGGTATCCGCTTCGAAGGAGAGTATGTTAGAAAGAAAGCCGGCAAATCGGCTGAAAAATAATCGTCAAAATTTGATATTATGGCTTACAATAAAAAAGAATATAGAAGAAACAGGATTAAAAACCGTATCCGCAAGATTGTCAGCGGTACTCCGGTCCGTCCCAGAATGTCCGTTTTCAGAAGCAACCGCGACATCTACGTGCAAGTTATTGACGATGAAGCCGGTGTCACTTTGGTCTCCGCATCCTCAAAACTTCCCGATATCGCTTCCCAGAAGATGACCAAATGCGAGAAATCCAAACTCGTGGGCAAGGAAATCGCCACCCGCGCCCTCGCAGCCGGCATCACCGAAGTGGTCTTCGACCGTAACGGATATCTTTATCATGGTAGAGTAAAATCTTTGGCCGACGCAGCCAGAGAAGGTGGTCTTAAATTTTAATTATCAGTACTATGGCTAACGAAAATATCAAGAAAGTAAAAGCAGCTGACCTCGAACTCAAAGAGCGCGTGGTCGCCACAAACAGAGTGACTAAAGTTACCAAGGGCGGACGAATCTTCAGCTTTGCAGTGATCGTCGTCGTCGGTAACGAGAACGGCATCGTAGGCTATGGTCTGGGTAAAGCCCGTGAGGTCTCGACCGCCATCTCCAAAGGCGTGGAAGACGCAAAGAAAAACCTCATCCAAGTGCCCATCCTGAAGGGTACGATCCCCCACTCCGCTGAAGGCAAGTACAGCGGCGCTAACGTCTTCATGAAACCCGCAGCTCCCGGTACCGGTGTCATCGCCGGCGGTGCCATGCGTGCCGTCTTCGAGAGCGTGGGCGTGAAAAACGTGCTCGCCAAGTCCAAAGGCTCCTCCAACCCCCACAGCGTGGTGAAAGCCACCATCGGCGCCCTCGCCAAAATGCGCGACGCCTACACCGTGGCCCAAGTGCGCGGAATCAGCCTCGACAAAGTCTTCAACGGCTAATCTTTTTGAATTACTTCAAATGATCATATCAAGGACTTCCGAAAGGGAGTCCTTTTTTGCTGTTGGCTGTTGGCTTTAGCGTGCACTTGCGAGAACTTGAGACTTAGACTTAGACTATTGACTTAAACTTAGACTATTGACTATTCAAAAAAAATGTATTTTTGCTTGTCACAAAAAAAAGAGAAAGCTATGCGTAAAATTTTGAATTTCTGTTTGTTAATAGCCTTGTTATCCGTATTCGGCGTGGTGTCGGCGCAACATAATGGCAACGGTCCGCGAACACCCCGCACCTCCGTGACAGTCTCGTCAGGCAACCAGCCTTTCTGGCTTTTCATCGACGACGTGCTGCAAAACGAGAACTCGGTTTCTTCAATCAGAGTGGACGCCATCCCGGAAGGGAAACATTATATGCGCGTGGAATTAGACAACGAGGTTCACCTCACGATTGGACAATTTGTAACCCTTCAACGCAGAAACACCTACTGGATTGAAAACCAGCGCAACCTGTTCGGCCTGTCAGCTGACCGCGGCGCCACAGCCCCTGAATTGGTGGTCTTTTACAAGTATGTGCGGCAAGACTATCCCCACAACAGCTACGGTCCCGCCCGCCCAGAAAACTACCGCCCGGCATGGGATAAACCCGAATACGACAACCCATCGCAACAAATCGTGACGGTTCCTGAAGAAACAGTTCCGATGGTCGCCATGTACGACAAAGATTTCCAAATGGCACTGGATCTCATCAAAAAAGAGTCTTTTGAAAACGGGAAAATCACCGTCGCACAACAAGTCGTTGACAACAACTTTCTCAACATCAGCCAAATAAAACAAATCTGCGCCGTTTTCGACTTTGACAAATCCCGACTTGAATTCGTCAAATCCGCCTACCCCAAATGTGTGGAAAAAAACAACTACTACCTGCTGAACAGCGTGTTTGATTTCAGCAGTTCCAAGATGGATTTCGACAAATTCCTGCAATCGCAAAAGTAACAACGCGTATTATGAGCCGAAAGCAACAATATCTGCTGTTGGCCGCCGCCATAGCACTCTTGTGCGCCATCCTATTCTGGCCGGTCAAAAAAGTGGAAAAAGTCATTCCACCCAAAAATGAGATTATTGGGATGCTGCAAGCCCAGTCGCAAATAGCTTCCACAGAGGTGACCATTCGCAAAATGGGCGTTTACGACTCGGAAATGCACCTGGCCACGCTGAACCCCTCCCAATGGAAGCTCGGGAAACGCCTTTGTGTGGTTCCTGTAGATGTGACCATACGCTATGGTATTGACTTGAAAGAACTGAAAGAGAGTGACATCCAGTTTTTCGGAGAGGATTCCATACTAATACAACTGCCCAAACCGAAAATCATCGACAAATCCTACAACCCGGTCACCAACCAAGACGAAATCGTGGCCCTCTCCACCGGTCTCCGCGACAAAGTGGGCGAAACCACCATCCAACAGATCAAATCCATGGCTTTTGAAGAGGTTATAAACAAAGACCAGGACATTCAACAGCAACTCACCAACGAACTCACCCATAACACCGAGGCAGTTTTCACCTCCTTACTCAACGCTATAGGCCTGCATCCGGTCTTTAAGCAACAGTAAAAACCAGCACTATGAACAAAAAAACATTTATTTTCGCCCTCGTCGTCATATTGCTCATTGCAGGAACAATCCTCTGGAGCCGACTCGCACACCGGCAAGACGAAGACGAAATCACGTTGAAGGACACGCCCGCCATCATCGAAGCATCTCGTCCCATCGGCATCCTGTACCTCTACACTACCGTGACGGAAGATTATACGAAAGACGCCTTCTACGGAAGTGGAATCGGCAGTTCAGTGTTTGGCAAAAACAACGGTCTTTTCAAGAGAAAACACGACTGCGTGCAAATTCTCAAACAGCAAGTGAGCCTGACCATGAACCTGGACAAAGTGCGTTACGAACCGCAAGGAAACAGCGACACCGTTTTAGTTTACCTTCCAGACGTGGAATTCACACAATCCACCCTCTCCTCCTGGTTCAAATCGGATGACGAGGATGAGGAGAGCGCCGTTCAATTCGATGCAAAGCCACTCATTCAAAAGGTGGAGCGGAAAATCAAGAACCGATACGACACCCCCGAAAACCGCACTAAAGCCGAAGAAAAGGCCAAACAAACCATCACGGACTTTCTCAAGCAATGTGGGAAAGTGGCTGTGTTTTGAAGGTTAAAGGGTTATTGGATGTTGGCTTCGGCTTTTTTCGGCGGGAAAAGTACTGACAGCAAAATACTGAGGGTCAGAATAGAAACGATGACCACCAACGAGGCGGCGATGCCAATTTCAATCCCGACAAGCGGCAAGAACATCTTCACACCGATGAACGTCAGCAGCACGGAAAGTCCGATGCGCAAGTAAGCGAACTTGTCCATGATGCTTTCCAGCATGAAGAACATGGAACGAAGCCCGAGGATGGCGAAGATGTTGGAGAAGAAGACTATATGCGGATCTTCTGTCACGGAGAAAATGGCCGGGATGGAGTCAAATGCGAAAATAATGTCCGAAAATTCGATAATCATCAGCACCACAAACAACGGCGTGCACAGCCAACGACCGTCAACTTTCGTGAAGAAATCGTGACCATGGAAAGAAGAGGTGCTTAATTTCCTCTTTGTCAGAAATTTGACCACAGGATGATTTTCCACATCAATGGTCTCCTTCTTATTCCTGTCGATGAACATTTTTATACCCGAATAGATCAGGAAGGCGCCGAAAATCAGCAATAGCCAGTGGAATTTCTGGATAAGTGCGCCCGCCGCGAATATGAATATGAATCGAAGCACGATCGCCCCGAGAATACCGTAAAACAACACCCGGTGATAATACTGCTTCTCCACTCCGAACGAGAGGAATATCATAATCATCACGAAAACATTGTCAATGGAAAGGGACAACTCGATCAGATAACCGGTGAGATACTCCAGGGAAAGCTGTTTGTTATAACGGTTCACATTCTCATCCCAAGAAAGATTATCGTCATAGGTCACATGATGTTCATACTGGGCGTTCTGCTCAATGAAATGCTGCTTGTCATGCACATTCACTACCATATCTCCCTGCAAACGCATGAAAAGGAAGAAGAGCAACGAGAGCGTCACCCAAACCACCGTCCAACTGGCGGACTCCTTGAATGTCACCACATGATCCTTCTTATGCAATATTCCCAAATCCAGGAACAGAAGGAAGGCGATTACCACGATAAAAATCAGAAGAAAAAGGTTTTCGGTCATTTTTTAATTTATTTTACGATAAATGGTTTTCTTCACATGAACAGCCAACAGCTAATAGCTAATAGCTAAAATCCAATTCTCAAATGTTCGATATACGGTTCTATCTCATTGACAAGCAGATCTTTTTTAATGACAACCTTGTTTTTGTCGAGGAGGAACATGTACGGAATGGTGCGCGTGTCGAAGAGATCTTGCTCGTCAATGGTCTGGTCGAAGTTCCAGCCTTGCACATATTTCGGGTTGGCTTCGGCAGAACGGATGTAGTTGCTCCAGACCTGCGGGTCATTCTCGAAATAGACCATCACAACCTTCAGTTCGCCGGATTCGATCGCCTTGTTGAGTTTCGGGAAGTCTTTCATCTGGTTACGTACATTATGACAGGTCGGGCAAGTCGGGTGTTGGAGATAAAGCAGCGTGTATTCGCTCTTCACATCATACATGGAGATGGTGTCGCCAGTGGCCGTCACCATATTGAAATTGGGGATGGTGTCGCCGGCATGGTTCTTGTCGATGAACCCCAGCTCGCGGGTGTAACGGCGAACGCGGTTTTCATCCAACTTCTTGTTTTGCAGAGCGTTTTTCAACATAGCGATATACGTATGCTCCACCTTGTAAGGTGAGATGTTGCGGCCCAACACATACTCCAACGCATCGAAAAGGTATTCGTAGGAGGTTTGGTTGACCTTGGCCTTGTTGAGCGCGTCCACAATGAAGGTGTCGAGCTGCGGACTGTCAACCTGATAAATGATGTTGCAAAACTCCTTGAGTTTCTGCTCCACCACCACCGTGTTGAAAATGCGCGGGTCGTTCCAAGCGAAATTGTCGAAGAAATGCTGCACATAATACTCATTGAAGAGGATGCGGTCGGCAAGGACCTCTTGCGGCGGATCGTCCAGATAGGTGGAAGTGGCTACCACAGAGCCCATCAGAGTTCCCTTATTGGCCGCCGCGGTGTTCCGTTGGAAAACCCGCATCTCATCGTTGATGCGCCGTGCCTGGGCGGACAACGAATCCACAAACACCTTGAGCATATACTGCGGCAAACTCCGCTGCGCACTCCGGAACTCCTCGTTCAACGAGTCAAGACGCTTGTTGTAATCCGAAATCCTGTTCAAATAGACGTAATAGTCCGTGTTCTCCTTCGAGTTGACGAACGTGAGCTGTTCTTCGTCAACCTTTATCACAAACTTTTGGTTTTTCTCACTCGGAACGAGGAGCACCCCGATGAAGGTGCTGTCGCCCAAAATCTGATACTGTCCCGGTTTCAGCGACTCTTTGTCCTGCAATGTCACCGACGTGCTGTACGGCGCACTCAGGTATTTCTTGGTCTGCAACTTCGCATCGCTCTTCACGAAAACAGAGTCGAAGGTTTGCGCTTTTTTGAACTCGATCTGAACGGTCACCTGCGCCATGGAGGCCAGTGCGAACATCAGCAGTACTGCGGTTGTTAGAGTTTGTTTTATCATTATTCGTTTCTTATTATGTTCTGTTTCTTACATTCAGTGAGCGGCCTAATTCCAGGGCTCACTGCGTTCGCTCTGGCTGTAGTGTCCCAGGGCTCGCTGTCGTGTCCCAGGGCTCACTGTAGTGTCTCAGGGCTCGCCATCGTATCCCAGGGCTCACTGCGTTCGCCCTGGGTTGACACGTGTCGGGCTTGCAGCCCTCTTGGAATAATATTCCGATATATCAGGATGATACGTCTCATCATTCTTAATTCTTAATTCTTAATTCTTCATTCTTAATTCTTAATTCTTCATTCTTAATTCTTCATTCTTAATTCTTCATTCTTAATTGTAGAAGTAGTTCGGGAGGTCGGAGGCAATCAGCGTGCGCGGATCGTGGTGTTCCGCGTACGCGTCGCCGGCGGCCCCATGGAGATAGACTCCCAAAAGGGCAGAATGTTCAGGCGCATAGCCTTGTGCCAGCAACGAAAGGATCAGTCCTGTGAGAACATCGCCGCTGCCGGCCGTGGCCATGCCCGCGTTGCCGGTGGTATTGAAAAACTGCCGGCCGTCGGGAAACGTCACCACCGTGTGATGCCCCTTCAGCACCAGAATCACGGAGTAGCGCTGCGCGAACTGCCGTGCCCGCTCCAAACGGTCGAAATCGTCGGAGGGTTTGCCCGCAAGCCGCTCGAACTCAGCGAAGTGCGGCGTGAGTATGCTGTGCGGCGGCAGAAACGCCAGCCATGTCTTGTTCTCCGCCAGCATGTTCAGAGCGTCGGCGTCGATGACAAGCGGACGTTTCACCGTGTCAAGAATGTCCTTCATGACAGAAACCGTCTGCTTCGCCGTTCCCAATCCGGGACCGAGCGCCACCGCGTTGATGTTGTCCGGTAACTTGTTCCAATCTATTCGGCTGACGTACTGTTCATTGTCGTCTATGTCGTGAATCGCTTCGGGCAGGGAAACAGCGAGGATGTCGCGCACGGAGCGCACCGTATGGACGGTCAGTTTTCCGATTCCGCCGCGCATGGCCGCCGTGGCCGCCAGCACCGCCGCGCCAGGCATCCGGTCGCATCCGGCCACCAGCAGTCCGTGCCCGAAGGTGCCTTTGTGCGCATACTTGGGCAGCGGGCACAGGAGTGCCTGCATGTCGGATTCGGTGAAAAGCATCCTTCCAGCAATCAAATTCTCAGGTGTTTGCATCTCAATATCCACCACTTGCACCCAGCCGCAGAAACGGCTGTTTTCGGGAAGCAGGAAGGCGGTTTTCATGAACTGGATACTCAGAGTCTGGTCGGCAATGACCACTGCGCTACCGTCCGGAGTGTGTTGGTCGGCGAAAAGGCCCGAAGGCGTGTCAATGGCGATGACGAAAGCCTCGGAGGCGTTAATATGGCGGATGACGTCGCCGAAGAAACCCGTGACCGGCTTGTTCAGTCCGATGCCGAAGAGCGCGTCCACAATCAAGTCTTCCTTCGTCGGTTTCGGCTGATTATCAGCGGAATAGTTTATCGTTTTGGCATTGTCACGTTGGGCGGAAAATTCCTGCCACTTTTTCAGCTGGCATTGTATTTCCTCGCTGAAGCGGGCGTTTTCGGGGGCGCAGAGCACCAGTGTGACGCTGCAGTCCTTCTCGGCCAGCTGCCGGGCGATCACCACGCCGTCGCCGCCGTTGTTGCCGGTGCCGGCATAGACATACACCTCTTCATAGCCGTCGATCCAGATTTTCATGAGGATTTCGTCGGCGCAAACCGCACCTGCGCGCTCCATCAGAGCGATGGAGGGGATAGGTTCGTTTTCCATCGTAAAACGCTCACACTCACGTATTTCCGATACTGTAAAAAGAGGGTTTCCGTTCATAGATTCTCCATCTGAAAAAGGGTGCAAATGTACATATTTTTTTGTATTTTAGAGACAACATACGATTGTCTGGGAAGAAGCATCTCTTTCCAAATGTGCAGATTAAAAAAAACTTCAAAAAATGCGTAAACATAAAAAAAAAACGTATTTTTGCAGCGTTTTTTAGTTATACAAAACAAGTGAACAATATCACAAAAAAATATATTAACTTTTATTTATTCATCAAAACCCAAAAAAAATGAAAAAGATTTTTACCATGTTCTTCGCACTTTTGGCGATTGCTTTCAGTGCAAAAGCGCAGGTGCCGGTATTCTCCGAGAATTTCGACGCGGGAATGCCTGCTGGTTGGACTCAAATCGATGCCAACAACGACGCTATGGGTTGGGAGCACAGCTCTAACCCCGCTTCCTACTTCGTTGCTGGCACAGACCTCTCTGGTTCTGGTCACAACAGCTCTACGGGCTTTGTCCTCTCCGGATCCTACAGCAACGTAAGCCAAACGGCCATCACGCCGGACAACTGGCTTATCACGCCGGCCATCACCCTGACGGGTAATGCCGACTTGTCCTTCTACGTTTGCGGACAGGACGCGAACTACTCTGCCGAGCACTAT
>Ga0247611_10008289_pt1 | contig 12852 bp, 7 predicted proteins | sample 177DNAGHGhighgp2_FD_192422 | JGI IMG/M metagenome (GOLD analysis project Ga0247611, IMG submission 192422) | Sheep rumen microbial communities from Palmerston North, Manawatu-Wanganui, New Zealand - 1770 DNA GHGhigh gp2 | ecosystem: Host-associated > Mammals > Digestive system > Stomach > Rumen ... | reverse complement strand
CAGGAGCTGCCGGAGCTGCTGGAGCTGCTACATTAGGATCTGTGGTTGTTGCATTAGCACCACTAGCTGCTGGTCTAATAGTACTTGATAAGATATCAGATGAAATAGCTGTAGTTGCACAGGATTTCAAAAAATATTCAGCTCAAGCTAAAAAGTCAGCTACTAGGGAGAAGGAAAGTAGAAAACAAAATCAGGAATTAGCTCAGAAGCGATTAGCAGCTGATGTAAACTCAATGATTGAAGAACCCTTCAATATATTGAAAAGAGCTGCGGAAGAAGTATATCAGGCCTGGGATAAAAATATACGCCTAATAAACGGGACTCAAGGATATACTAAATCTGATCTACAAGACCTGATTGCCTCATTTGCAGAAAGACTCCGGTCTGAGGGTCTTACATCTGTAATATCTGCAACTGACATAACAGACAGTTTAGCGCAAGTACTCCAGGCGGGTCTTTCAGGTAAAATAGCAGAAGAGTTTGCATATCAAGCAACTAGATTAAATGCAGCTATCCCGAATCAAGACTTCTTCGGATATGCATCTACATATTCATCCGTTGCAGCTAATGCAGTTAGAAATGGTCAATCACAAGCAGCTGCGATTCAAGCTGCAAATCAAAGCTTGAACGAATTCGCAAACAATGTTCTGTATGCAAGCAGAGAGATTGCAGGAGGATTCAGCACAGGTCTAAAGAACGCAGAGAGCATATATGAACAGTCTGTAAAGATAGTTAATGCTGCGGGCCTAGGAGACATAAGTCAAGTATCTGGAGTAATGACATCAGTTGCAGCTATCGTAGGTGCAATTGCTCCGGACCTTGCTAATTCACTTACAGATGTTGTTTATCAAGCAGCAACTGGAGGTAATGCATCTAATTTAGTTGCCCTTAGATCACTTGCAAACATAAATGCATCTAATAGCGAATTCTTAAGATCATTAGCGAAAGATCCACAAGGCGTATTTACTGCCCTATTCTCTAATCTCGCAAATATGTATAACCAGTACGGTGATGCATTTATGGAGAGGGCAGAAGGTTTCGCAGATCTCTTCGGACTTTCTTCTGAAGCATTCCAGCGAATAGATTTCAACTATCTCGCAAGTGCTATTTCTAGAATGAATACTAATAGCAATTCTCTCGAGGAGAATCTAGCATTACTTCGTTCTGGTCAGACAACTCAGACAGCTGAGCAGATGAAAGCTGCTCAGATAAATCAATATGCAATAGAAGAAGGCTTATCATATGTTCTTGATAACGATGTTGCAAGAGCTATCCAAGAGCATATGTGGAATGAGCAGATGGCTCGGGAAATGATGGAGGCTGAGTATGGTGTCGAACTACGTGGCGAATCCCTCAACCTTATCAGGAGCTTGAAGCAGGCTGTTGCAAACATATTAGATTTCTTGAACCCGTTTGCGTGGCTGAAGAAGGCTTCAGACCTTCGGAGAACTAGAAATGAAGGAAAGGCGCAGGAGAAAGATATTGCTGCCTTGCTAGAAGCTGGAAAAGTAGGCGAAGGAAACAGAGTATCATTCTACAATCTAACTACACGGAATCAGGATCTAAAACTTGTTTCCAGTATAGTGGAGATGTTTGGAGGCACATCTGCCTACTCTAAAGCCAGAAGAGGTAACGTCGTTACAAATCTCCTTGGTGGAATTTCATTTGATAATCTCATAATGAATGGGGGGAAGCGTAAGAATGCAGTTACGCAAGCGCTTCTTTCAATGAGTTCATCAGGAGTACCTTCCGGTAGTAGCATATCATCTCAATATAATTGGGGGATAATGGGTAAATCTGGGGCAGGTGTTGCATCTTCTCTAATAGCTGCTGCGGTTAAGACAGAGCCTCTGAAATCTACACTCGGTACAAAAGTTTCAACATCATCATTATCTAGAGCTGCAATGTCACTTCAGAAGATAATATCTGAAGATTACATACAGTCGTTTGTAGATAAAGGTAAGACATACGATGAATGGAAGGCCTCAGGTAAGTTCAGAGATGATGCAGATTTTGCAAAAGCTGTCAAAGAGCTCGGATATGAGGAAGCAGAAATTCAAAACTACTTTACTCAGAAAGAAACTGAGAAGGGTCTACAACGAGAGCACGAGAAAGATGAACTTGAATGGTCAGTACTAACACTCAGTAAAGAGTTCCTAGAAACTAAATTCTGGGATGAATACAATACACCGTTAGTAGACCTTCTTACAAATAGATTCGACACTATAATAGCTTGGCAAGTTGAGTTCAGAGAGTACTTTGAAAACACATTTGCAGTTACTTGGGAGAAGCATTGGAAAGCATATAGCGACTATTATCTCGAGCACAAGATATATGGTGGCGGTACCCTTAAGCTCAAAACATTACAAGATGTTCAGAATAAAGAGAAGAAAGAGAGCGGAGATGTCGTCAACGCACTTGCTAAGTATCTAACAAAGAACGATTGGAACTTAAGCGATTTCCAAGATCCGCAGATACAGGCGAATGCTATATTATCTCAGATACTTGTAGTTCTGAATGCTATAATGGCACAGAATAATAAACAAGCTGGTACTCTATCATTACTAGATACAATATCGGGGTTATCAATGTTCGGAGAGAAATAACTCATACAACACCTTGTATATAGTAGGAATAAATTAGGAGGAGAATTTTATGGATTTTGTATCATTTCCAGTAGGGACAACCAACATATTTCCTTTAGCGAATTCTACCGTTGGAGGTCAGCTTCTTTCCGAATGGAACATACGATCTAGAGAAAGCGTAGGGACACCTTCTTCAGTTCAGTATATGATAGGTCCATCTTACACGCATAATCAAGATGACTTTTATGTTGTATACTACATGAATAAGATAGAAGATGGGCATGACGGGGCTTCTCTATCTACAAGTCAACTGAGAATAGAACCAGGTAGGGCTCTCATAAATGGTCATTTCGTTCAGACACTAGCACCTATGGTGATAGATCTAGCTGAGGCGAATGCTCGTCTTCAGAAGTTCGGAAAAGATCCGCTTAAAGGGGATCTTGCTATTGGAATACGTGCTATGTATGCAACTGAAGTAACAGTTGCAGGCACAATGAAAGTAGAGAACGAAGATAACTACTATGAAGGATTACATGTTGTAGTTCTTCCTGCTAATGAGCTGAAGTGTCCTGTAGATGTTCCATCAGAAGAGGGCAAAGTTAACTGTCATCTGAAACTTGCAACATTTACATTCAAGAATGGTAAGATATACAACCTGAAACAAAATGAGTCTAAGATTCAAATATATTCCGGAGAACGAATCGGAGATATAGATGAGATGCTGAGCAGCGTCTATCTAAAAAAGTATGGATTACAGCCCAAGCGTCTCTACACATTTGCAGGTAAAGGAACTGATCCAAATACAGGAAAAGATACATGGTGCGATTCAACCGACTCCCTCATGATTTGGGACAAGTATCCTAAACTAACAGATGGAGAAGCGAAATACAATTGTTCAGACCAAGCACAATTCACATATAACGCATTAGATGATACAGTTGAATTACTCGTTCCCCACAAACAAGTTGATGGTATGGTGAGCCAGACAGGCCAACCGCAGTATTATCCCGATAGACACATACAGTTCCCGAAAGCTGATTATAGTAGAGGTACCGGCGGAGCTGTTACACGTGATTACACAAGGCAGATAAAGCTGATACAGCAAGAGGTACAGAGGTACTACAGTATCGGCAATGGACGGATGCGTATGTTCATAGATACGCTTACCGATAAATCAACAGAGCTTCCAGATGTTTCTAAAACAAATTGGAGTTCCGGCGATTATGTCCTTGTTGGGCAAGATGCTACTATACAGAGTGGAGGAGACCAATATCCTTCTACGATGTATGTAGTAGTTCCTGGAATCATAACTAAAGTAACTAACCAAGGACTCCCGAACGGCGGGAAGGTGTCTATCAATAAAGCAGATATACAATCGTCTACTAGCTGGGAAGATGCTATAAAGGGAATAATAGCAGGAGCTGATTGGAGAACTCGTCTTTCAAGTATAGTAGAAGCTATGGAAGACGGAGAAGATGTATCAAGTACTGTTGTTGAGCAGGCCATAAACAGAGCATTATTTGAGTGCTTCCTTGAATTTGATATTGATTGGAAGACTGTAATAAAGAACGAGCAAGAAACTAAGGGTGGAGTCGAGAATATTCCTTGGTCGAGTATACTTTCCTCAGCGTTCGATGCAGGTATGGCTGAGTTTTCTGCTAAGGTAGCAGAATATGCAGCAGATATAGCAAGTAACACCAGTCCTTCTAATCCGTCTAGATATAAATTAGTTGAGCTGACTGACGGTATGTATAAAGGAGATACAGCAAGAATCTCCGATGAAGACATACAGAAATGGACTCAGCATTATACAGCAGTTAACTGGGCAGACGTAATAGGTAGATCCATAAAAGAGACATTAGACAGACGTAATCGTGATACTGGTAAACGAACAAATGAGCAGACAACATCAGATTACAGCGAGATGGTCGGGTATGGTATATCTACATCGGCTGCAAATGAAGATAGATCTACTATAAACTGGAAGCGTATACTGAAGGAGAATGTAGATTCTGCTATCTCCGGAGATAATATAGATTGGAATCAGGTTATCGCCGATGCTATCGCAGAACACAGCGAGTCATACGAACAAGCTAAAGCTGCTAAGATAAAAGCAACAATCCCAAGTGTGTTAGCTTCAGGTATGTGCATAGCAGATAAAGAGTGGGAAGTTACTCCAACAGATGAATCTGTTATGAGTGAGCTAGGCATAATTCCAGATCCTCCATACGGAACACTCAGAGGAACGCTGAACAAAGACTACATAAGAATAACTGTTATAAAAGAAACTACTGTCGAATGCTACTATTTCAAAGTATCAGCTACAACAGGATTAGGCTTCCCAGAAAACCCAATACTCATTACAGGCACAATCGCATATGCAACAGAGTCGTCAATAGGAGGATTCTTAAATGCATCAGATTCCGATGTAGGCCATGGATATGTTTACAGAAATGATGAGGGCTATCTTCAGCTAGTAGATTACGATCTTCTGTATTCCGGGGTACTAGCTTATCAGCTTGGGTCAGATTACACAGTTCAGGCAGAGTCGTTTGAAGATATTCAGATAGAGTTAGACGAGTACATAAACAACCGAGTAGCTTTCTTGACAAGTGAATATTCAGGAGACTACTCTCCGGTAGTTAATCTGTATATTGATCTGCCTACAGACAATGATGCTGCTGGTACAATAAAGATAACTGGAATAGATAGCAGATTTAATACATATGTTTACATACATATCACCGGAGGAAATTCATCTACAGTTGTTAACATATCAGATTGTGAGAAAATACGTCTAGATCTCGCGTCTATGTCAAACGCAACACAACTAAATATATACAGATGCGGTCTATATTATGATGCAGATTGCATGAACAGAATATCAAACATATATGATTTCAACATGTGGTATGAACAGTTCTCTGAGGACGATTCAGATATCGTAGTTGATGGTATGACTGTTAGGCTGTTAAGTTATCCTGAATCTATAACAACTAATGACGATTATTGGTCCGAAGATGTTGCTAATGATAACCATTATAGCTACGCACTTCATAGTATTACATTTGATAATAAGGGTAGCATAATAGGATGCGGCCTGCTTGTAGCATCCGGAAGTACGACAAACGTGATGGATGAGGGCAAGTATATATCCTCTAAATCGTTTACACTTCCTCAAGGTGTTGGATTACATTATCCAGTTAGTCGTGTTGACAAGAAGCTCAAAGTTACAGGATCGTTCATATCGGCATATCCAGATGGATCTGATTATAGAGTAGAAGATATTTCGTTCACTGCTATCACAAATACATATAGTGTATATCAGACATCAGTTGGAATATCTGGAACTATAACATTCTACATAGATGTAAACGTCATTGAGAACAAGTTCGGACTTTCGTCTGGACAGTCGATAGATGCTTGGGAACCGAATAAGTTCCATCTATTCTACGGAGGTACTACTGAATGATATTTGCTTCTAACTTAGTAAAAATTAAGCTAGTAGACGAGGGATATTTCAAGAACTATCCGTATCACCTTATTTCAGATGAAGAGATGTGTGATGCATTCTTGCATTATGAGATAACAGATGATCCTGATAGCGACTGGGAGTCTTTCAAGTCTTCAGACGAGCTTTCTTACTTCAAGGATAAGTATCCGTTACTGGATGAGAGTTTAGAGACAAAATATAGAGAACTAGTAGAGAACATAGCATATCATATAAACAAATTCAAATCATCAAATGATGATGTTGCTACTCTCCCTGATTGGATATGGTCATATATGCTTGACTGTGTTCTAAGTGTAGATAGCGATAAGAGAGATATACATGATATGCTAGTACCACTCGGGATAGATAACTTAGATGACGATTTCCTTCCAGAGGCGTGCGAAGCGTGTTACAAAGTTAGTTCTGAATGGCTGTCTAAGATTCCGGAAAGTGAGAAGGATCACAGGCCTCCCACACTATTTGGTGAACCGCATGTCCTCAAATGTATCAGGTTGTATCAGTTAGCAACAGAATAGAGGTACGCTGTGCAATTCTTACAAATAGCAAAAGATGAAAAATTGAAGACGTTGATAGACAAGGTAGGTTCTAGGAATGTAGATTCTATCTTGCACATAAACAATGTTCCTAGAACGCCTAATATTGGAAAGTCATTCTACGATACCTGCAAGAATGTCATGGACACAGAGAAGGATGTAACATGGCAGAGGAAGGTAACTGTTCTAAACACAATGACAGATGATTCTGATGTATTTGAGCATGCAGCTCTCTTAGGTCAGAGTGCTTGGAAAGTTCTGTCATCTATCAACACATTTCCTGGTATGCTGAAAATACCAGAAAGCGTAGTCCTTCCATCGTCTGTTGACGTTTTAGGTAATAGTCAGTCAATCGGAAACCGGATATATAGAATGGCGATGCGAGATCTAGAAACTCCTCCACATTCTATAGATCCTTCTATATTCAATGAATACAGTTCTATAAAACCTTCGAGGATAATAGATAATGTAGTTGAATATAATCCTACATTCCAGTGGTTCAGAATACCTTGGGGAGAGGTTACATTATATTCTTCTCTATCAAATACAGCGATGGACTTTCCTGTATTTCCTGAGGAAGTTTCTGATAGCGTTAAAGCAAACTATACAACAATGCCGGATATACTTTATCAATATGAGCCCTGGCAGCTATATACAGGATCCGGACCTCGTGTAAATACATATGAGTTTGCATTTCATAGGGATATGTGGACAGGAGATCATACAGATGGTAAAGCAAATGAACTCATAAGATTCTGTATGGCTAACTGTTATCCGGAATACAACGGATCAGCTGTCAACACATCAACGGTATCACTTTACATACACGGTGATTGTTTGATATCTGGAATACTTACGGATGTTACCGTAGATTGGGATGGCCCACTAGGACACGATATGTGGTACCTAAACTGCAAAGTAGCATTAACTATAACAGAAGTATCTAAACAAGCATTGAATTATGATGTTGTTAGAAAGAAACCATTGATAGGATAGAGGTGACTGCATGAAGTGGTATGATACGCTCATCCCGTACAAGGTAATAGATTACAAAGGAATACAGTATGGCGTCTGTAGAGACTTTGATCATATATCAAGATACAGAGCCTTAAGGCGTGTTACACATTCACCCGAAGACGATGCATACAGATTTGTTACACTAGAAACTCCAAATGCGTTTACTACACATGTTAATGCGAAATATTACACTGTTCCATCGTTTTTAGAAAATCGGTTAGATGTAATAGCTTATGAGCATCTCGGTAATCCGAATTATGCGTGGATAATCGCATACATAAACAATATAGAGGATGGATACACAGTCAGAGAGGGTCAGAAACTCTTGATTCCAGATTCTATAACTCCTTTCTTTGATAGAGGAGAACTACTTGCACCGGTAAGTCCGCTAACACTCAATTTAGGTACAGAATAGTATGAAGAGACAGCCTTGGATAAATTTCAATCTTGCTGGAGTTTCTCTAACAGATTTCGGTTTAGAGATTCCATCTCCGTTTGTTTCTCTTGAGATAACAAACAGTGAGATATCTTCTATGACAGCGTGGACTCTAACTGTAATTGTTGGAGGAGAAAACAAGCGCAAGGTGAACATAGCTGCTTTTGAAGCGCTACTATACAGTGCTGCGCAGGCTGCGAGTAGTTATCCCGACGCATCTGGAATACCGGTATCTTTTGCTTTTGGGTGGTTAGATGAAACAGGTAATGTAGATAAGTACTTATCTTATCAAGGATTTTCGCTAACATTTAAAGTCACCACTCAGGGACAGTACATGAATTACTCTGTTAATGGATATGCATCTCTTGCACTTCAGACAAGTAATCCAGTACTTAGAATTCCTGAAGTATGCGGAATAGTTCAGCCATCTGCAGTTGTTGAAGCTCTAGCAAAGAGCGTGAAAGCAACTACATATTATGAACTTGATATAGACCACAATGATAATCCTACGCTAGTTCAGCATGGAGCATTAACAACAAATTTCAACAAATATGTTAGAGGTACATATTCTGCAGAGGATGATTATGATTCGTTCCCGGGATTGCTTCGTTTATCCAAATCATACAGTACATCTAGAGATGCTGCAGGTCTGAATAACAGAGCAAAGAAGCTGAGCCAGGTACTAAACAATGCAATAGTAAGCCCTGTAGAATCATTTCTAAAGAGGAGTTTAGTAGACAGTACACCGCAGCAATCATCATTTTCTTACTGGGTTGATGAGCCTACAATGACGTCTCCAGGCGTCATACACTATAAGAGTAATGCGGGTCTGTCAACTAATCATGTATCGGATGCTCTAAAGTACGGAACATCTGATGGAAACATAATATCGCTTTCAGGATCCTATAACGGTGTAGCATATAACATGACAGATATGCGGTTTGCATCTGTAGGATTTGCCCTGGATGGAAGTGGTAATACAGTAGTACAAGATGCAGAGGTTGTAAATAGCTGGAGTAGTTCTCTTGCGGATGTTTTCCAGACAGTAGACATTATAAATGATGTAAACGCAATAGCATCTCAGTTTAGCGGAGATTTTACAGTACAGATACCTGGAAGTGTCAAGAAGTATACTATAGCGCAGCCAGTCTCCCTTATAGTTATGGCTGGTAATACAATATCTCCTATAACGGGTGTTTACAACATAATAACAGTATCTCATTCAATCTCATCTAGTTTCATAACCACACTTAAACTACAGAGACTTGTAATGAGTTCTGCAAATCAAACAGCGTCGTCTCAGGGAATATTTGTTTCCGGAAGTAGAAACGGATACCCGACGTCGTCTATAACAAGAACAGATAATATAATATCACCGTATAAGGTAGATTTTGGTCAGATGTATCCAACATTTGAGCACATGTATACTCTCTAGGAGGTAAGATGGGCGTACTGAAGGATTGTAGGATAACTGGTCAGACATCTAACGTACTTAGAGAATATGTGGGCGAAAAATCCGACCCAAACTTCAAGAAGTACGGAGGGTATCAGTCCGGAATAGACATAGAAGCTAAGCATGTGTATGCTATGTCACCCGGGACTGTTGTTTTTGTAGGACGATCTGATAAAACATATTCTGTGATAGTTAGAAACGATCCAAAAAGATATCTTATGTATTCTAATCTTAAAACAGTGTTAGTTGCATCTGGAGATGATGTAGACCTAGGAGATAAACTCGGAGATGCATCTAAGTTTGTTAGAGTAGAGTATGTTACTACAAAGAAAAGTAAGTGGCCTGTTAGAATAAACGATACTACATACTACAAGAATGATCCTACGGATATAGTATACTCCGGCAGGTTTGTAGGTGTTAGTAATCCGTTGAGTATAATGACAGACAGTTCTTATATTGACAGAACAGAGGAGGATTTCGTTAATTATCAGGCAGTGAATCCTCATAGGTAATTATGGGACGAGTAAAAGAGTGTAAGTTATTCAAACAAGCAGCATCTCCTTGGGGGCCTATGGGATACCCTTATGGAAGTTCTACGATGGCAAACTCTGGATGCGGACCAACAGCATGCGCCTGTGTTATCGCCTCTAATTCTAATTTCAAAAATGTCACACCTTCTGATACTGGAAAGTGGCTAAAGGACAGAGGTCATGCAATTGCAGGACAAGGAACTACATGGGCAGGTATTCCATTAGTACTTAGAGCATACGGATTCAGTGTAACAACACATGGAAATAATCATTCATCTATGTTTAAAGCTATGTCTACTGATGGAATGTGTGCTATATTCCTCTTTAGCGGAGGAAGTCAGGGCGGAGTTAGATGGACAAACGGAGGACACTATCTAGCATGTTCTGGTATGGAGATAAAGGGTGGAAAGCATTATTTCTACATGCTTGATCCAGGTGGCAGAAACAACGATGGGTGGTTCTGCTGGGAAGATACTATGTCAAGTTTAGCGACACAGTATTGGACATGCAAGATATCAGGAGACGGCTCTGGAGATATAACAGTTATACAAGGGATGGATGGGTCTGAGGTATCAGAGTCTGAAGGAGAAGCGGTAAAGATAGAAGTAGATCACGAAGAGCTTCATCCATACATGATATCTGTAGATAGAAATACAACTACAAAAGTTAATTACGGAAAGATGATAAAATCAGGAGTAGTAGGCGTCATGGTAGAGGCTGGCTACTTATTTGATAAGAATCACAACAAAGTAACATTCAGGAATCCGAAAGCGTATGACCAGGTTAAGGCTCTTAGAGAGAAGCATCTAGATCATGGATACTACATGATAGGTAGGGCTCGTACTGTTGAAGAAGCAAAGAAAGAGATGGAGGAAATATACTATCTTGTTGCTAAATACTCACCGGCTCTAGGAGTTTGGATACGTCCTCAATTTGATAGATCTAAAACAACCAACGATAAGATAGTTAAGCGTTACTATCGTGACTTGGTTGATATGGGTCTCAAAGATCTAGTAGGATTCTATTGTACACGAGCAGAACTTGAAAAGATAACGTGGAAAGATTTTCAGGATGATTGGTACTTACATATAATAGATCATGTAAAGACATTAGATGATATAAATCGTCTTTTAGACCCTAAGGATTTTGACATGGACAACGAAAGTGGCCCTGTTATCGGAAAAGATGTTACGTATGACGGTCAGCTGTATTATAAAGGAGATACATCATTATACAGCGGAACTACTAGTAGCAGATCTACTTCAAGTACTACAACTACTAGTAATAGTAAAGGTACTGTAGCGAGTAAGTACACTCCGAGTCAGTTTAGATCCATGGGAGTTTTGAATTATGGAGGATGGAGATGGACCTACTATTCAGAAAAGGTACTCCCTGGAGGTGGTCTAAAGATTCCTGGAAGACATGCAGATAGTAATGGATACATATGTGATTCGAATGATTACATATGTCTAGCTTCTGGGAAGTTATCAAAGGGGTCAATAGTAGGTACTCCTCTGGGCAAGTGGGGAAAGGTTTATGACAGCGGGTGTGCTCCTAACACACTTGATGTATATGTTAATTGGTGATATAGGTAGTGGCTAAATCTTTCAAGAAACGGACAACAGCACCTAGTGCTTCTGATAAATGGTGGCAAACTAAGTACAATCCATGCGTAGGGGTATCGAACGGAACTGTGTTGCCAAACTGTGTAGGATATGCTTGGGGTAGATTTGCTGAGATACTTGGAAGTACGTCTGAATGCAAACTACCTACATGCGATGCAGGTAACTGGATTGATAATCTAAACACATCTAAATATAAACATGGTAAGACTCCGAAGTTAGGCGCAGTTGCTGTTTGGAAGAAACCTGGACATCCTGGTCATGTAGCTGTAGTTGAAGAAATACGGTCTGATGGATCAGTTGTATTTTCTGAAAGTGGATGGGGACAGCCCTGGGGAAAGCGGTGGTGGCTGAGCAATCCTCTATCTGGGCCTAATTATTACCATGAGCCGTATAAATTACAAGGATTCATATATCAACCAGTTGATTATGGGAACGGTGGAGATGATCCTAGAGAGGTATTTATAAAAGAAGCTGCAGCACATATTGGAGACAAAGGACATGCATGGGTACAGTCTAAAACAAGTATAGGATCCGGTCCTTGGTGTGCAGCTACTATGTGTGCTATTGCAATTGCTACAGGATTCGCCGGAAAGAACATGCCGAAAGCAGAATACGGGGCTGGAAACTTCGGATATAAAATTGTAAAAGACTATGGAGGCACATACATAAAAGGCGGAGAAAATGTTACTCCAGATATTGGAGACTTCATAGAGCTATTCCCAGGATCTGGTCCATCTGTGAATCTACCTGCAAAGTATCAATCGCATCATGTAGGTGTTGTAGAAAAAGTCAATAAAGACGGAACAATTGGAACAATAGAAGGAAATCATAGCAATGCATATTGCAGAGTAAGTAGGAGGAAGAAAGATATCGGCTGGTATGCCAGACCTGATTGGTCTAAAGTAGGCGGTGCTGTTTCAAATTCGGTTGAATTTGAACCGTTATATACAACGTCTAGTACCAGAGCAGATGCATCTATTCGAGAAGTTGGATATATAACATCTGACGGAAAACCTTCTATATCATCAACCGGTATTCGGCTATCTGCAATAAACTATACAAGTGTACTTGCAGGTATAGTGAGTATGATGGGAGGAACCACTACTGGTTCAGAAGATGGATCAGAAGATGATATAAGTAAGCTCCCACCTAAAGTCAG
>Ga0247611_10008288_pt1 | contig 12852 bp, 6 predicted proteins | sample 177DNAGHGhighgp2_FD_192422 | JGI IMG/M metagenome (GOLD analysis project Ga0247611, IMG submission 192422) | Sheep rumen microbial communities from Palmerston North, Manawatu-Wanganui, New Zealand - 1770 DNA GHGhigh gp2 | ecosystem: Host-associated > Mammals > Digestive system > Stomach > Rumen ... | reverse complement strand
AGAGTAAAAGCATTTGCTGAAGGTTTAAGAAAAGGAGGAATTCAATTATAAGATTATAAACTTTATTCTCTAAATTATTATTGGGTATGAAACCAGAGAGAGCACAAAAGGATAGAAACCACAGAGAAAAACCAAAGAAGGAATTTGATGAACTTTTATTGGAAGTTCGTAGAGTAACTAGGGTTACTACTGGAGGTAGAAGAATGTCTTTTAGAGCTACTATTCTTGTAGGAAATAGAAAAGGTAAAATTTGATTAGGATCTGCTAAAGGAAACGATGTCGCAGGTGCTGTTTCAAAGGCTACTAATGAGGCTTATAAAGCATTATTTCAGGTTCCTGTTACAAAGGGAGATACAGTTCCTTATGCATTAACTTATAAGTATAAGACTTGTAAAGTAAGATTACTTCCTGCTTCTGAGGGTACTTGACTTAAAGCTGGATCTTCAATCAGATCAGTTCTAGAATTGGCTGGATATTCAAATATTCTTTCAAAGATGATTGGATCCAACAACAAGTTGAATAATGCATTGGCTACTATCTTAGCTTTGGCTTCTTATAAACATGCTGATTACTTTTCATCATTACGTGCAGTAAAGGCTATTGAATGAAAAGATGAAGCAGAATCGAAAGAAGAAAAACCAGCTAAGAAATCTGCTCCAAAAGATGAAAAGGTAGAGAAGTCTGAAGAAAAAAAGGCAGTAAAGAAAACTGCTCCAAAGGCTGAGAAAGCAGAATTGAAAGAAGAAAAACCTACTAAGAAACCAACTGCTAAAAAAACTACTAAAAAAGAGGAAAAATAGTTTAGATTTTTATTCCTGTTAATTGATATTGGTCATGAAATTGCATCAATTAGAAAAAAGTAAGTGATTTAAGGATAAGGCAAGCAGACTTGGAAGATGAAATGCTTCTAAGGGTAACTATTCTGGTAAATGACTTAAAGGTCAGAAGGCTAGAAGTGGAAAGTCTGTTAGACCATTCTTCGAATGAGGGCAGACTCCCGTAGTTATGAGAATGCCTAAGGCTAGAGGATTTAAAAGAGCAGATAAATGGATTGATAAATACGTAGTTATTAATGTTGCTGCTCTTGAACAAGACAAGGCTATTACTATAGAGGTAAATAAAGCTGTTCTTAAAGAAGCTGGATACATTAAAAGTATTTCAGATTTAGTGAAAATCCTATGAAATGGGGAACTTAAAAAAACTCTTAACTTCACTGGAATTGAGAAATTCACTAAATCTGCAGTAGAAAAAATTGAAAAAGCAGGAGGAAAGATTTTATAGTCTTTCTTTCTTTGTTTTTATGTTATCACTTATGATTCTGATGAAAAAATTTATGAGAAAGGTGAATGAGATAGTTTCAAATAAAACTATCATGAAAAAAGTTTGGTTCACATTGTGAATTTTAGCTATATATAGATTATTAGTATTTATTCCAGTTCCATTTGTGGATATTTCATCTTTGATGAATGAAACTATTGATTCGTGAGCTGCTGGTGGATTTGGATATTTGGTGATGTTGATGTGATGAGCTTTGGAAAATTTTGCAATCATAGCAATCTGAGTATCACCTTATATTACAGCATCGATTATACTTCAGCTTTTAACTTCTGTAGTTCCATCATTGGAAGAATTGACTGAACAGTGAGAAGTTGGTCATAATAAAATAAATCAATATACAAGATTATTGACGGTGCCTATGGCGTTCTTGCAATGAATTGGGATGACATATTTGATGAATTCAATGCTTTGAGGTAATGCAGTATCTACAGATTTTGTTACAGTATTGTTGGTAGCTTTTGTTCTTACTGTTGGTGGTGTTTGATTGATGTGGCTTTGAGAATTGATTACTGAAAAATGAGTTTCAAATGGTATATCATTATTAATCTTTGCTTCAATCGTTTCAGGAATATTCCAGAAATGATATAATAGTTTGACTGGATGAACAGATTGGAAATATGTATTATTGTTTATGATTGTTATAGTTTTGATTCTTATCCTTCTTTCAGTGTATATTCTTAAATCGACGAAAGAGATTCCTGTGATATATACTAGAAGTGGAAAAGTACAACAATCAAGTATTCTTCCTATTCCTATGAATCCAGTTTGAATGGTGCCTATTATTTTTGCTATGGCTTTCGTTTCTTTTCCATATTTAGTTTCTCAGTTGATACATAATTTTATGCCAATGAGTGAGATGCGAGCGAATATAGCTAATTGGATTGAATTGCATTTGAATATATATTCATCTAATCCAGGATGGTTAGCAATACTATGTTATGTAATATTTATTGTTGCATTTACATTCTTGTATGCGATGATTACATTCTCTCCTGATAGGATATCTGATAATATTCAGAAGAGATGAGGGTATGTTCCATGAATTAGACCATGAAAAGCTACAGCTAAATATATAAATGGAATATTGATGCATTTGTGTTTATGGTGAGGACTTTGACTGGCTTTAATAGCTTGTTATACTTACATATTCAATTGGATTCCATTCCTTCAAAATATTTCAACTGCACTTTGAGGTTTACCAGCTGTAGTTACAGGATCTGGAATAATCATTATCGTTTGAGTGGTTCAAGAATTAATTAATAAATTTCAAACTGATATGGTTATGAAGAGATATGAAAAGTACTAAAATTCTGAAATAGAAAATCTCTCCTTGATTGGAGAGATTTTTTTAGTTTAAAATAACGGTATATATTAGAAAAGTCCTAATTGTTGAGGTTTTTCAAATTCTTTTTTCATTTCAATCAACGGTTTTTCAAGTCATTTAATTCAATTCTGTTTGCATATTATGTCAATGTATTTAGTTCAATCGAAGTTGAATTTGAAATTGTCTAGTTGTGTGTCAGATAAGTCTACATTTGCGAGTTGAATCATTTTTTTGGAGAAAAATGCGTCATCTTTCTGGCTAGACAAGATGGAAGATTCAGAATTTTCTAATTCATTTAAATGTTCATATATATTTTCAATAGTTCCATAATGCTGAATCAGACTCTGAGCTTTTTTCTCACCGATTCAAGTTACTCATTTGATATTGTCGGCACTATCTCAGAGAAGAGCAAGGTAATCTACGATATACTGTGGTTCAAATCCGAATTCTGCGAGAAAATCTTTTTTCTGATATGGTAGGTCTTTCACAGGATCTACAATGAAAACTCAATCTGTAAGTAATTGTTTCAAATCTTTATCAGCAGAATATACATACATTTCTAAATCTGAATTATGATATTGTTTCACTAGTGAAGCAATTAAATCATCAGCTTCAAATCAAGGAGCGATTTGTGAAGTAATTCATAGCTCTTTGATAATATTCTGAATAATGGGAATCTGAGATTTGAAATCATCATCCATCTTCTTTCTAGTGGCTTTATAATCAGGAGCTAATTCGTGACGAAAGGTTTTTTGTTGTGCATCCCATGCAATTGCTACGAAATCAGGCTTCTTATTGAGGCGTTTGAGGAGCATACGCAAAAATCAATACACAGCGTTCATATTCTGTCAGTCAGAATTTTTCATCTCTGGAAATGCATAATATGCACGGTATAGAAAGGCAAATCAATCGAATAAAAAGAAGTTTTTCATTTTGTGAAGTGTGGGTAAATGCTTTTCAACCCTTAAGTCCTGCTTCGTAGTCCAGCTCCCCTCACAGGGAGCAAAACTTTGAATAGTATATTTCTCCCCTGTAAGGGGGAGTAGCGAAGCCGAGGGGGTTGTCTAAAAAGTTATGCGATTATTTTGTCGAGTTGTTTGTGTAAATCTTCGAGATTTCAGTCATTGTTTACTACATAATCAGCCATGTCGATACATGCATTAATATTTTGTTTACTTTGATCTGAATTTTTACTCTCTAAACGTTCCTGTTCTTGGAATTTTTCAAAAGTTACAAAATCTGATGCACTTTTTCTGGCGATAGCTCTTTCAAATCTAAGTTTTTGGTCAGCGTTTACAGCTAGGAGAATGAAATCAGAATTCTTTTTGAGACTTTCTACTTCTCAAATAGCACGAATTGATTCGATGATGGCATCTTTACCATTTTTTTGAGCTTGAAGAAACAATTGGTCAGTGATGTAGGATGGTCAGTAATTTGCACGTAAGTCGTTAGCGACTTCACGCATACTATCCCTATCCAAGGCTAGTCACCTTTTTTCGATTTCTTCAGTCAGAAATCAGCGTACTGAATAATGAGCAAATCATTTTTTTTCAGTGAGATAATTTACGATTTCTCATTTACCTGCGGCTTGTGGACCGGTAATTCAGATGATTTTCATGAAATGGGTGATGAAATAAAAATTAAATCAGCTTTTTTATATAAATTTTAGGATTATAAACAAATAGAAAATAATAACGTTCTTAATCTAATGAAAATATGTAATTTTTGATTGTTGGCTATATGTTTTCTAATTTAATTGTATGAATGGTTGTTAAAGTTCTTTTTTGAGATTGACTACAATATGTTCTTGTGTAGTATTTTTTTGTTTTGTGGATGGAAGTCCACTGTCTATTTTTAATTTTTATATATAAAAAACATGAAAAAAAGTTTTTTATTCAAGTGAGTATATGTATGGGGAGCAATGCTATTACTTGGAAATGTGTTGTTACCATGAATAAATGCGCATGCATATTCGGATGAAACTTGGATGTGGGATTATGTCCGAAACGAAGAGACATGGAATAACTCAGCGACAAATTGAGCACTTAAAGTGTATTATACTAATAATCCTAGTGAAGATCTTTGGTGTGGAGATCATGGTGCAAGTTTTAATGATATGGAATATGCTGCTCAAATTTGTACAGATTCTGCATGTTCAGACGCGACTGGTGTGAAATTAACTACTGTTTGGGGTGATACTTACCAAACAGTAAATGATTGAACTAACTCGTATCTCCTTACAATGAGTGCCGAGGTTGGAAGTGATGAAATTTATCCATTGTATAATACAATATTGCCTACAACTTGTACCATACCTACTGATGCTCCTGCTGATGCAATATCGAATACTCCAGAACCTTGGTTGTCTACTGAATATTGTCTTTATGGATTTAAATTGCCTAATGTTGAAGAAAACGATGACTGTCAAACAGAAGCTGAGAACATACCTGCAGGTAGTTATATTCCGAGTTTTGTAAAGACTGGTGAAGATGCAATATATTGGCCTGATAGTGAGGGTAAATGTTTATACCAAGCACCTGCTACTCCTCCTCAGCCAGCACCATCAGGTATATATGTAAAACTTATTTCTTCTTCGTATCCTGGTTGTACTCCTTCATATTCTGGTGCTTTGGCAAATGGTGCTAAATATCCATGGATATCTATAGCTTTTAACCAAGAATTTAAATGAGCTGTAAAGTTTAATTATTCAGGTTATCAAGATGGTGTAGATGTTTATCCTCGAGGAGAGTGAATAAAAATTTGGTGACCTGTTTGAAAGGCTTGGGGAGAAGTATCAGTTCCTGAAGAATTTGGAAATGAATATTTAGTGAGTGGTGGAACTACAACATTTGATTTAGATAAATTTAATGCAACATTAATTCCAGCTCGATTATTGACGATTCATTATGTATATAGTAGCTGAGGTGAAGCAGTTATAGATTACACTTGATTATTCCTAGATTGAGAAGAATATAATCAAGCATCACCTAAAATAGCAAATTATACAGCGGATATACTGTCAGTTACTTGAATAATTACATGAGATGTAGAGGTAACAGTTAAATATACTCAAAATCCATTTTCAAAATCAAGTTGATGAGGTGGTGGAGGCGGAGGATCGTCTAAGATAACAAAAACAAATGATACAAAAGTTATAGGAGATAATGTTAAATTAGATGAAACTAAGATTGATGAAAATAGTGAAGAAAAGGCAAATAATGAAGAGAATAAAGATGAAGTATCTCTAATGAATGAAGCTCAAGCTGTAGAAATGTTTGGACAAGAACAAATCGATGCTTATAAATGGGCATTAGAAAATGGAATTACTACTATGAAAACTGTAGAGGAAGCTAGATTAGATGAACCACTTACTAGAGCTGAATTAGCAAAAATGATGGTAGTTTACATTCAAAAAGTTCTTAAGAAAGACCCAGTAGTTGCTAGTGATGTAAATTATTTTGATGTAAAAGCAGAAGAAATATGAGATTTAGTTGATTATGTTAAATTGGCTTATCAATATCAGATTATGTGAATTAATGTTGATGGAACTCCAATTGAATTGTTTAATCCTCATGGAATAGTGTCAAGATGAGAGTATGCAACTGTATTCTCTAGGGTACTATTTGGAGCTAAATTCAACAAGAGTGGAGATGATTTCTATACTAATCATCTAGAAGCTCTTAAGACTGCGTGAATTCTTACTAATACACTTCCAACTATTCAAGAAATGAGAGGATGGGTGATGTTGATGATGTATAGAAGTTCTCAGAATGGTGAAGCTATTGAAAAAGTAGCGAATTTTGAGGGAGAAACTACAACTGTAGGAGATAAAACTAAGACGGAAATGAATGAAGAAATAAAAGTTGAAGAATCTGCTAACGTTGAAATTGCAACATGAGATACAGTTGAAGCTTCATCTATTGTGGAAAAAAGTGAAAATACAACATGAAATATGGTTGAAGTAAATGCATGAGTAGTAGTAACGACCTGAGATATAATTTCTAGCTAGTTATTATTGTGATATAATGAAAGAGTCGCTCTGGAATGAGTGGCTTTTTTTGTTTGTAGATATTTTTTTGATGGAAATTTTGTGAAAAGTTTTTAGATAACGATAGTTATGTGAATGTTTTTAAATAAAAAATATATAATTTTTTATAAAAAGTCAACCTAAATTCAACTAAATGTTGTCAAATTTTTGCAAAATTTTCTTTTTGGAATATAATTAATACAGAAAGTGAATTTTAGGAAAATTTGATTTTGATTATGAAAAAGTTGAAGAAAATCTTATCTTTATTAACATTAATTGTAGTGGTATGATCAGAAGTCCTGACATCTTTTTCTTATGCTTTAAATGATATTGTAGAAAATTCTGATGTAATTGAAGCTGAGAGAATAGATGAAGATGAGGAGGAAGAGGAAAATATTGAAGAAAGTGATAGTAGTGTTGATGAAGTAATTGAAGATGAGACACCATACAATGAAATGGATGAAGATTCTTCAAATGAAGAAGTAGGTCAAGAAATACAGTGAAATGAAGATTCAGAATGATCTGTGATAAAAAGCGAAAAAGACGAAAATGATGAAAGTGGTGATGAAGAAAATTTTCAATATGAAAATATGAAACAAGAAAAAGAAGATTCTGAAGAAAATATGGGAGAGAATGTAATTGATGAAACGCAGAATAATGAGATTTTAACTGGAATACAGAATGGAGATGAAAATATAGGAAATGTTGATGAAAATGTTCTTGATTGACAAGAAAAAGATGAAGAAAATATGGAAAATATGGCAGATATTGATGAAAAAAAAGAGGAAAAATCTCAAGGAGAATCTACTGTACTAATTCCAGAATGACAAGAATGAGGATGAATAACCGATAAAATATCTGAGGATTTTGAAAAAATAATTGAAAATTTTGGATATTTTTTCAAAAAAGAATGAGATAGTAGGTATATAAAATATGGTAAAGATAAAAACAATATATGAACAATCACATTAAAGGATCCAAAAACTTCTTTTTCTATCACAATAATGGATAAAAATCTATGAGCAAATGTTGTAGGAATAGGTAATGGATCATATGGATACTATTTTCAATGGTGAAATAATCATTGAGTAGAAAGTGTAAATTCTACCAATAAAACGGCTCAAAAAGCTGTATATAACGATAGTTACTATAATCATGGTTATAATGGAAAATGAGAATTTATAGTTTGAAGTTCAGATTATTGGGAAAATTGAGAGCATTATAATAGTTTATGGTGAAATGAGTCAAAAGAAAGTTCTAGATATGGGGCTTGCCCTGTAGGATATCATATACCAACGATAAAAGAGTGGAATCAATTATTGGATATATGGTGAAAGATTCATACACAAGATACATCTACAAGTGAAACTGTGTTGAGATATTCTGCAGATTATGCTACAAGGAATATACATACATTTAAATGAGCTGTTACTCAGTGTGTACAATGAGATAAAGAATGTGTGGATGAGGATAAACTTTCAATTATTATAGAAATATTGTCATCAGAATTAAAACTTCCATTAGCATGAAATTATGATGAGAATGGAAATTTTCATGATGGATTGTGAGTGTACTGGACATCGATTGCAAAAGATGGAAATAAAGCATGAGTATTTGACATGAATACATATATCTGAGATTGAACGGATGGTGCATTGATGTATAAGTCACAGTGACACAATATTAGATGTTTTCAGAATCTAGAGCCATATGAGGCACCTGTAAATCCAGAAATACAGAATGATGAATCATCTAATAATGATACATCTATAGACTCTTCAGACGACGAATTGACATCAAAATTACAAATATGAAGTGGAGTTGATTCTCAGCAAAACTGAGTAAATTTTGATGAATCTCAAAATGATGAAGAGAATATACAAGATTCTTATCCAGAAAGTGGTATTCCATCAGATATTGAACCAGATTTAATAATTCAAGATACTACAGGAGATATAGAAAATTATGAAATTGATGCAAAAGAATATACGATTACGTGGAAAAATGAAGATGGTAGCATAAGAGATACTAGTAAAGTAGCATATGGACAAATGCCAACGCATGAAGATCCTGTTCAACCATCTGATGAAAAATATTCATATAAATTTGTATGATGGGAGCCTGAACTAGAAAAGGTAGAATGAGATGCTGAATATAAAGCAAAATATATGTATATACCTATGGAGTATACAATTACATGGAAAAATGAGGATGGAACAGTAATAGATACTAGTAAAGTAGCATATGGACAAATGCCAACACATGCTAATCCTATTCAACCAGCAGATGAAAAATATTCATATAAATTTGCATGATGGGAACCAAAACTCAGTGAAGTAAAATGAAATGCTGAATATAGAGCAAAGTATGAATATATATTAAATAAATATACTATAACGCGAGAAAATGAAGATTGAACTATAATAGATACTACAGAAGTAGTATATGGTCAAATACCAACACATGAAGATCCGCATCAACCAGCAGATGAAAAATATTCATATGAATTTGCATGATGGAATTCAGAGATTACTGAAGTAACATGACCAGGAGAATATAGAGCAACATATAAATACATCACGAATAAATATACAGTTACACGGGAAAATGAAGATTGAACGATATTAAAAACTCAAGAGGTAGAATACGGAACTACCCCAATATATAGTGGAGCTACTCCAACTAAAGAATCTACAGAAGAATTTGAATATAAATTTGCGTGATGGGAACATGAAATTCAAGAAATAAAGTGAGATACAGTTTATAGAGCGATGTATACAGAATTACCTATAATCCAAAATGAAGAATCTAATGATTGAAATGAAGTACAAACAGGTTCTTTAGAGCAAATTTCACAAGATGATGGACAAAATATACAAGATCTTCAACCAGAATCACAGGATGATGAAAATGCTTCATCATGAATGCAGTGAGATGAAAATGGTTGAGTTTATGGATGAAGTAGTGATACAGATGAAGAATCTTCAACAAATATGTCAGAATGAGAAAATAGTATAAACGAATGAGAAAATTCTGAAGAAGAACAATGATTCTTTGGATGATTATGGGAAACTTTGAAATCATTTTTTCTAGGTGATGAAGATGGATATCTTAGAGGATCTGAAACTATTGATGATATTGTAGTAAGTGTAGAAGCAGAAGAATGAACATTCCCTATATGAACAGAGGTGGTAATTAAGTGAGTTCCACAAGATAGATTAGAATCTATTCAGACTTCTTTGATAGAAGATGAAAGTAATAATGTTGGAGAAAATGCCGAAATCGTAGCATTTGATATATCTTTCGTATACTCTGGAGAAGAGATACAACCAAAAAAAGAAGTTTCAGTGAAATTTAATTATAAAGAAAATGTAGATTTCCAATGAGCATCAGAGAAAGAATTAAGTGTATATCATATTGATGATGAAACAGATGAATGAAAAGAAATTGATGTAGTAAATAAAGATGGAGATGAAATTGAGATATTAGCGACTGATTTCTCTACATACGTTGTAGTTGCACAGAAATGATTAAGAAATGCTCCAGTTAGTTGAGGAGATATATATAATCAAATGTCAGATTTTGAATTTACAGGAATAGTAATTAATAGACCAGACTCAATATCTAACGGTCCTGCCTTTTATATAATAATGGATCGTAATTTGTGAGCCACGAGTACGGATACAAACAGTACAGATTCTTATGGATATATGTATCAATGGTGAAATAACTATTGATTTCCAGGTACATGAGCATCTTTACCTAGTAATCAAGTAGTATCAAAAAAATATGTTAGTGTAGATTTAACAGAATATTGACCAGTTTATATTTGAAAAACTCAATATTATAGTGGAGTATTTATAACGGCCCCTGATAAACAAGGACTATCTAATAGAGAAGATTGGGCATCAACTAGTAACAATGATATATGGTGAGATACTACGTTTGTAGATGAAGCTAGACAATGACCATGTCCAAGTGGTTGGCATGTACCTAGTATGACGGAATGGAGTGATGCGATGGCATATTGGAAAGCATGATCTTGAAACTGAAATTTAAATAATTTTACAAATTATTTAAAATTACCAAAAGCAGGTTCTCGTGCTAGATCTACTGCTGATTTACAAAAAAGTGGAGAATGATGGTATTATACTTCTACACCAGATTGAAATAAAGCATATAGTTTAAAGTTTACAGCAAATGGTAATCCACAAATCTATACAGAAAATAATCGTATAGATGCACAATCTATCCGTTGTTTTAAAGATGAACTTATATGTGAAGCAGGTATGCATGCTGAATTAAATGGATGTGTATCAAATTATAAGACATGACACTGTATGACTTGATATGTACAAAATGGGTATTATACATGATATATGGATGAAATAACTATTGAATGGACATGATGAGCATGGAATATACCAATGTGTGAGTTGGTATGTGATGAAGGTTTTCACGAATATAATAATACGTGTGTATGAGGTTTTGTTAGTGTAACCTTTGATTTGAATTGATGAAGATGGTATGATGGATCTATATGAAATCGTGATTCTTCGATAGAAATGGGGGTAGATATTTCTGAGATTAGGCCAAAGCAAGATCCATATAAAAATGGATATATGTTTATGTGATGGTTTGATGAGAGTAGTAATTCTGCATATAGATTTAAATTTCAATGAACGACTCTTACATGAGATTTAATTCTGACAGCACATTGGGCTCCATTTAATGATATAGTTTATACATGAATAGTTGGATGAGAAGAAAAAAAATTAGTTTTGATGGATAGAAATCTTTGAGCTACAGCTACATGAGCTTGAATTGTTACAACGCCTGAATCATATGGATATTATTATCAATGGTGAAATAATTATTGATTTTATTACGATAATGGTACATCAATAAATACTGTTACTACATCAAGAATTTATAATGCAAGTTGATTTGGTCCTTGAAATCGGTTTTACGGTGAAGCTTTTGTAAAAGGTCAAACTGATTGGTCTTCTGTGTCTGTGAATAATTTATGGTGATGAGTATGAGATGTAGAAAGTAATGATTATGATAATTGAAATAAAAGATATATGAGACAGGGGCCATGTCCAAAAGGTTATCATGTGCCAAGTTTATGAGAATGGCATAAATTAGTTCGATTATTTATGAATAATGAATATCCTAATAATAGTTCGACTAATATTTTAAATACTTCTTGGAAAGGTAATAAAATTTGAGGTGGTAATGATGCGAATTATGATCTAACACCAGAGATATTTGATGATATTCTTGATACTTTTTATATTCCATCTGCATGACGTGTAACTAATAATTATGATTGGAATCGTATGTGAGATAATCCTGGTAAAGATTGATATCGTGCTCCATTTTGGTCATCAACTGTTAAAACTGATTCGAGAGCTTTGTGATTTGAGATGAGGTTTAAAGAAATTAAATTTAATTTATGATGATGGGATGATGAGCGTGCTGGTGCTAAAGCTATGAGATGTTTTAAGGATATGGATGATTATACAGTAACATGGAAAAATTATGATGGAACTGTGCTAGAGACAGATTATTATGTATATGAATGAGATACTCCAACTTATAATTGATTAGAAAACCCAACAAAAGATGAGTTATCTGAGTTTACGTGATGGTATCTTGAATGAGATGAAAATCAGACTATAGTGGATTTATCTACACAATTTGTTAATAGTGATAGAGCATATGTGGCTAAATTTATACCTATTGCACCTGAGGATGCTTATATAGTGACAGTAGATGTAGATCCATTAACGTGATGAAATGTTGATAAAGAGCCACGATATAATAGTGGAGACACAGTTATTCTCACATGAATAGCTAATTCATGATATGAATTTTTGTGATGGTTTACAGGTAATAATATAGTATCATTGGATAATCCATATGTGTTTATTGCAGATGACTCAGCTGGTACTGGATTTACAGCAGTATTTAGTTCACTGTATAGCATATATACATGAACTAATAATCAGTTATGATGAACAATATCATATGAAGTAGTAGATATTACTCGCCAGTGAAAAACTATTAGATTTACAGCTACTCCAACAGAAGATTTTGAATTAGATAAATGGATATTAAATTGAGATGATGTAGCTACATGAGGAAGTGCTCAGTTGGA
>Ga0247611_10008287_pt1 | contig 12853 bp, 11 predicted proteins | sample 177DNAGHGhighgp2_FD_192422 | JGI IMG/M metagenome (GOLD analysis project Ga0247611, IMG submission 192422) | Sheep rumen microbial communities from Palmerston North, Manawatu-Wanganui, New Zealand - 1770 DNA GHGhigh gp2 | ecosystem: Host-associated > Mammals > Digestive system > Stomach > Rumen... | reverse complement strand
TCCTTCCATCTGGGGGGGTCGGCAGGGGGGGCTTGCCCCCCTGCCTGATTGCCTGCCGCATCAAGTGATTCGGAATAGAGAGATAGAGTCGGATTTTTTTGCATCCGGCGCACGCCAAAAATGTTTAAAAATGTTTATGCATTATGCACAATTTTTCAAGCTGCAAATGGTTGTACCTACCTGCATAATATCACAAACTGTATAAAATGTCAATACCAAAGATACAAAAAGTTAGTATTTATTTTTTTTTTTTAGTTGCAAGGTACGCAACAATATGGTATAATAGAGTTGAGGGATAATGCCCGAATCCCACAAAAGAGGGCGAAATGATATGGAGGTGATACCATGCCAAGGAGATGCAAAGTTATCTGCCTAAACACCGGCGAGATCTACGAGACTGTTACCGCAGCATCACAAGCTGAGGGCGTCAACAAGTCGAGCATGGCGAGAGCTTTAAGCGGAGAGATCAAGCAGCTGCATGGCAAGATCTACACCTACTACACAGATGAGATGCAAGCAATGGATCCGGCCGAGCTGATAAGAGTGCGTAAGCAAGCACTAAATCAGGCGTATGGGATCGAGCTGAGGGGAGTGCAGGAGAGTGGCAAGAAGTAAAGCACAGATCTATGTGCCGCAAACCGGCACGATCTACCCATCCATAGCAGCCGCTTCGGCGGCTCTGGGCGTTGATGCGTCAAACATCGGTAAAGCAGTGCGAGGCGCTCGTAAATCCGCCGGAGGCTACAATTTTGTAGCTGTAACGGCAGATATAGCGCCGGACACGTTGAGACAAATCAACCAGGCGGTAGAGCAGAGTTTATCCCCCCGGCAAAAGCAGAGACAATCCAAGCGCCGCAAACAAGGATACGGCAGGCTATCAGCTGAGGAGAGAGCAGCAGCCAAGGCAAGAGCTAAGGCTGCAAGAGAGCTGCAAGGGGTTGTGCGTGAAACCAACAAGCTGTTAGAGCAGTACCGTAAACAAGGACTTGACAGCATATCGGGAGTAGTACCGGAGTTGGAAAAACTAAAGGATATCATCGGACGCAACCGAAAAGGAGGCTTTAATGCCGGCGCAAAGAACCTCTCGCAGTTTACCGAGCGAGAAGTGAGAGCACTAACCGAGGCGCTGCAAAGGCAGCTGAACCGTAAAGGTTTTAAGGATCTTACAGCCGCAGAGAGTAAAAAGCAAGCCGTAGCTTATCAGCTTGGATTATCAAGTCCGGCAGAGTTAGATAACTACGCAGATGTTTTACCGAGTTTGTGGCACGTCTTAGAGCTTGCAAGAGCTACACAAGCCAAAGGATACGACAGGAGTCTATACAATGCTGTATCCGAGGCGATGCAAGCCGGCTATGATCCAGAGGAGCTTAAAAGCGTCCTCGATCAGATGGCGGCAGAGCATGAGGGCTATATCGAGGAAAAAACAGAGGCAGAGGACGCCGGTACAGAGATCCCAACCCTCGACTATACCGAGCTATCCCAAAAGTATGCGGATATGCTGCAAACACAGGAAGATATGGACGAGTTTGACGATCTTACCGGCGATGACTGGATCACGCTGGATAGTTAAGGAGGGGATAAGATGCAATGCGCCAAGACAAGGGTTAGATGGGATGGATTTGACTGGAATCAAGTCAAGTCACCCGGAGCGAGCTATAGGAGAGATCACAAGTACAGCCCGATCATAGCCTCGTTTGACCTTGAAAGCACCAACTATCATAATCTGTTTAGCTTTATGTATGTATGGACGTTTACGATCGAGGATCAGACAGCATGGGGCAGGACGTGGGGAGATCTCCGGGAGTTTTTGGCAGATGCCAAGGAGCACTTAAAGATCAACTTTAACCACAAGCTTATAGTACTCGATCAGAACTTGAAACACGATTTTGGATTTTTTAAACGTGAGGTGCCGATCGAGGGCGAGCTGATCGCCAAGAGCAGCCACGAGGTACTTATGTGTACTGTTTTTGACTGCATGGAGTTTAGAGACACACTAAACTACACCGAAAAATCCCTTGACGAGATGGGAAAGGAGATAGGATACCCCAAGATCCACGGGTATGACTATGCAAAGATCCGCCACTCTGAGACCGAGCTGACTCCGTTTGAGTTGGACTACTGCTGCACAGATACCGAGGTACTTATCGAGTACTTCCGGCGAGAGGCAGATCGCTATGGAGGTATCGGCAAGGTACCACTTACAGCAACGCAGAGAGTAAAGCGGCTGCTTAACTCTCGTATGAGAGAGCTTGATAAATCCGGGCTTATGATGGCAATGGTTCGCAAACGGCAGCTAAACCCGGAAGATCCTATTGACAGAGAGACACTGAAACTACTGCGTATAGCGTTTTTCGGAGGCTATAACTACTGCACTACCATGTACAAGGGCGCTCTGATCCCCAACGTAGACGACTATGATGCAGACAGTCACTATATAGCTCAGATCTTGCTCCACAAGTTTCCTCGTGATAAGTTTACCGAGATCAGAGCGCCAAAGACAAAATCGGATCTATCTGATCTACTCAACCACCAAGGCATATACAAAAACAAGGCTATGCTGATCACGTTTAGCTTTGAGCCTACCGATCAGAGCGAGGACGGACTGAGAGCCAAATATCCGGAGATAGCTTTTTTACCGATCTACACTAAAAACTATCATAAGAGAGAGTTGGCGGATCGCAGATCTATGGTAACTAAAAAAATGCAAAGTATGGGTACCGGTACCATGACGCTGACAGATATAGACTTTAGGCTCATGTTTAAATGGTACCATGTAGGCCGGATCACGATCACTAAGGTTTTGGCTACTGAGTACGGTAGTTTACCACAGTATATCACAAGCAGCTGCATGGAGCTATACAGTAAAAAGAGATCCGCCAAAGCAGAGCTAAAGCGGATCAAAGAAGAACGAGAGCCGACTGCTGAGGAGCAAGCAGCCTATGATCTTATCAAATCTTTTTTGAATCGGATCTATGGGATTTTTGTGCAGGATCCGGTGCGTACTAACTACATCTTTGACGGTAGCAATGTAGTGATAGACAAGCAGCAGCGGATCCGCACAAAAAAGACGCAGTTTGCCCCAGTACTGTATCAATGGGGTGTGTGGGTTGCATCTTGGGCGCGATATGAGCTACTAACTCTACTGGGCGCTCTGGCTCTGGATCAGACAGAGGACGGAGTAAGATTTAACTATCGTGTACTCTACTCAGATACCGACTCGATCAAAGGATTTGATTTAGACACTACTATTATAGCACAGTATAACGCAAAAGTCAAGGAGAGAGTGCGAGAGTACTGCCGCCGGAATCGGGTAGACTTCGCACAGCTCGACGGCCTGGGCGAGTTTAAGCGAGAGCATTATGATTATTTTAAGGCCATCGGTCAAAAAGCCTATGCATACTGCACTCCAAAGGGCGATTTTGTGTATAGAGTGTCTGGACTGGCTCGCCCCCACTGGGATGATGCAGCCGGTAGGGAAGTATGCTATTTTGATAAGTTTGACACGATCGCCGAAAAGTTTGAGGCATTTGCACAGGATATGGAAATATCCCCAACCGAGACCGGACTGATGCAGTCCATCTATGGTGGAGAGCAGGATCCGGAGGAAGTAACAGACTATAAAGGCAACACGATCACAGTCAAGGTAAGATCTTATGTACTCTTGCAGCCGCAAGGCTTTAAGAGTAACCCGGATATACTGGATATGTTGCAAGACCTCGATCCAGAACGTTTTGCACTCATGATGGATAAATTTGGTACAATTGCGGGCGGTGTTGCTTGACAAACTGTATAAAATAAAGTATAATGGAGGTAAATATATATGATTGATATAAACCTTATGGCAGATGATTTTGATGCCGAGTTGAATAAAGTAAGGGAATGGAACAACGAAAAAAGAGAAATCGAGCTGCAAGAGCGTGGCGCAGGCAAAAACGCTGAGAGGCTCAGAGCGTTTTTGCAGGAGCTTACAGCACTATCAGACAAGTATGAGATCTATATCGAGGGTTGTGGGTGTTGTGGATCTCCGTGGCTCAACGATATCCAAGCCGGCAAGAACTATGATAACCTCACCTATGGACAAGATAGATATGAGGTGGATGGATGATGTTAATTAATACTGATAATGAGAGTGGCGTTTTTTATGATGCACTTAGGGTACAAGTTGATTTTATGAATCAAGTATGGTATGAAATACCGGCAGAGCGCTTTGTACCTGAAAATTTTCACAAGGTTGCACGATGTGGCAGGTATAGCTTTTACGCGAATCCACATCCTAATGCCCATGATGATAGGCGTTACTGCGTAGTTGATAGGGGGTGCTGATAATGGCAGCCACTAAGTACTACAGTTATGCAAAGATAGACAAGATCAAGGCTACTTACAATCTTATCATCGGGCAGCGCTCCAACGGCAAGACTTTTGGAGCCTGCCGGAAGATCATCGACACCTACATCAAGACCGGCAAGCCGTCCGCATACATCAGACGTATGGAGGAGATGATAAGACCTACTAACATTGCAGGCCTATTTAACCCCCACTTAGAGCATATCGAGGAGCTTACAGAGCATAGGTACAATCACGTTGTGTACTGGCAGCACAAGTTTTATCTTGCACGATATGACGAGGACGATAAAGGGCGATGGGTAAAGACAGCCCAAGATCTTAATCCGTTTTGTCTCACTTATGCGATAAGTACCGCCGAGACAACTAAAGGCACGGATCCGGGTGAGGTCGCTATGATCTTATTCGATGAGTTTATCACAAGACAGTTTTATCTTGCAAATGAGTTCGTGAAGTATCAAAACTTGCTCAGCTCGATCATACGAGATCGCCCCAACGTGCAAATTTATATGCTTGCAAACACGGTAAGTAAACATTGCCCCTACTTCCGGGATATGGGATTATACCGCATATCCCAACAGGAACAAGGGACAATAGATGTTTATACTATGGGCAAAAGCGGCACCAAGATAGCCGTGGAGTATTGCAGCCCATCCAAGGCAACGCAAAAAATAAGCAAGTACTTTGCTTTTGACAATCCGCAGTTGGATATGATCACCAAGGGATCTTGGGAGATCGCTATGTATCGCCACGCACCGGAGCAGTTGAGCAGCTATCCTATACTACTCACTTTTTTCGTGGTGTTTGACGGTAAGACGGTGCAAGGGGATATCTACCAGTACAAGGACAATCCTCTGATATTTTGGCACCCAAAGACCACACCTATCAAAGATCCAGACAACACTATCATCTATATGGAGGATCACGAGGACGGAAACCCCCTGCATCAGATGGACATAAGGGCGGCACAAACCAAGGCGCAAAAGATAATATACAGTTTGTGCCAACAGCGTAAGACTTTTTTCGCAGACAACGAAACCGGAGAGATCATAGCGAACTGGATCAAGTTTGCAGTTAACGCTCACGCTAAAGTTGCGATATAAGGAGGTAATCATGAGGATTTGTTTAGACACTGAGACCACAGGACTGGATCCGGCAGGCGGTGACGAGATCTTACAGCTCTCTATCGTGGATGCAGATACCAAGCAAGTGCTTTTTGACAAGCTGATACAGCCCAAGTATAAGATGGAGTGGGAGGCAGCGCAGAGCGTCAACCACATATCTCCGGAGATGGTAGCAAGCTGCTACACGTTTGAGGAGTACCGGGACAAGGTGCAGCGGATCATGGATCAAGCGGAGGAGATCATAGGATATAATACTCAGTTTGACCTTGACTTTTTGACAGATAGCCCTTGCACCGGGATCAAGATCCCATCATACTGCAAGATCGTGGACGTTATGCAAGAGTATGCAAACTGCTATGGAGTTTGGAACGCTGCACACCACCGTTATAGATGGATCAAGCTCGTAGAGGCAGCGGAGCAAATTGGCTTTGACTGGGATCAGTATCCGGCTCACAACTCACTTGGTGATGTGTTTGCAACGCTGGCAGTTTATGAGGATATGCGTGATACTAACCTGTATTACATCGTACAAACATTTTATAGCGACGGTACAAACGTCAAGGGTATATCGGAGCACATAGCACACGCTAAGCGGATGCTGTATCAGATGGAGCAGCGCCGGGAGGACGTGGACAGATCGCAGATAGTAGCAGTACGGCAGGACGGCACGCCGGAGCTTGTAGTGCAGCATCCGCCGTTTTAAGGAGGCGATAGGATGGCAAAGGATACGCCAAAAGCGGAGTATAGCAACCTGATACCCCCGTTTGGCTCGATCTCTTATGAGATGGATTTTGACAATCTCTACAATGAATACTTCAAGCAGCTATCATATATAGCTTTGAGGCTTATCGTTTTTGAGGACGTCCCGAAGACTATAGACGAGGTCTTTTTAAAGTACTCTATCATGCTCTTGGGTAAGGTAGTCTTTTTTAAGCTCGATCAAGAGATCCTCGATCAGAGGCAGAGCGCCGTACATCCACTAAAGCCGGGCGATTTGGTAGCACTCAACGGCAATGATAGTAATATGCAAACCATCTACTATATGCACAATAGAGTGCTTGTAACAAACCCGGTATTTAACAAAACCTACAATCTCACCCCGGGAGAGGACTGTGAGATCGTTTACTGCACAGAGCCGGACAGATACCGGATCTTTGGGCATGGTGGGCTTTTTGGACTGATAGCGCGTACTGCTACTATTTTAGCAGATAACGATATCAGCATCAACGTAGCACAGCGTAACACTCGCATGGTCAACTTGATATCGGCAGACGATACCACCACCAAGCGCAGCGTGGATACCGTTATGAGTGATATCTATAGCGGCAAGCCCTATATGGCTGTACAGAGTAACTTGCTTGGCAACTTACAGTCTATCCCAATGACGCAGACAACGAGCAACCAATATTTAGTGCAGTTGATCGAGATGCGTCAATACATCTACAGTCATTTTTATGAGTGTTTAGGGCTGCAAACGCATGACAACATGAAAAAAGAGCGCCTGATAACCGAGGAAATCAACGACAATGAGGAGTTGTCTGCACTCAATATTGATGATATCTTGAAAAGCATCAAAGAGGGTTTGCAGCGTGTCAACGCTATGTTTGGGACGGATATCAAGGCATATTTAAATCCCATCATCCAGAGGGCACACGATCAGACCAAGGCAGCAGCGGAGGACGTTGAGGATACTATCGAGGATCAGGCCGAGAATCAGGCCGAGGATCAGGCCGAGAATCAGGCCGAGGATCAGACCGAGGATCAGACAGAGGATCAGACAGAGGATGCAGCTGAGGATCAGACCGAGGATGCAGCTGAGGATCAGACCGAGGATGCAGCTGAGGATCAGACCGAGGATGCAGCTGAGGATCAGACCGAGGATGCAGCTGAGGATCAGACTGAGGATGCAGCTGAGGATCAGACCGAGGACGCAGCTGAGGATCAGACCGAGGATGCAGCTGAGGATCAGACCGAGGACGCAGCTGAGGATCAGACCGAGGATGCAGCTGAGGATCAGACTGAGGATGCAGCTGAGGATCAGACCGAGGACGCAGCTGAGGATCAGACCGAGGACGCAGCTGAGGATCAGCAAGTAAACATAGAGATCCACGCCGAGGATCAAGCCGAGGTGCAAGTAGAGATCCAGCAGGAGCAAGCCGAGGATCCTGCCGAGCCGGAGGATTCACCGGAAGATCCGGAGGAGGTGGCAGGCGATGAATGATCGTTGGACGCCATGGAAAGAGGTATCGGCAACTCTCACAGATAATCCGTTTACATTGCTTAGTACTCTGCTTGCATCTATAAACATGGATGTAGATGCAGCGTGGTGGCAGTTTAACGAGGACTACCACGATGCAGATACATGGTATACGGATCAGGCTGAGATCTTAAAACTTTTTGAGATCGTGGCAAATGCCAACAAGACCAAATATCAGGCTCTTGTAGATACATATCCGTTTAGTGAGATGCGGAGGAAAGTACGCACACCGGATATCACAAGAGAGCTGACGGCAAGCAGCAGCGGATCCGCTGATGTGACACGCAAACAGACCGAGACTCAGACCGAGACGCCTATAGGATATGGGCAGACACGCACCCACAGCGTAGCTCCCTTCGATACTACCACGTTTAAAGCAGAGTATCAGGACAGTATCACAAACAACGGCAGCCGGACGGTAAGCACAACGTACTCAGGGGATCCGGATCACACCGAAAGCGAGTCAAGCGGTACACGCACGGACACCGAGACCGGCAACGAGACAACCACAGAGACAGTTATAGGCTCAGACAAGTTAACTATGGCTGAGGCTATGGCAGATATGGCAGCAGCAGCTAATATCTTTAGTATCATCGAGAGGGATTTAGCCGCTAAATTATTTGTACAAGTATGGAGGTAAATTATGGAAGTAAAACAGATCGCAACCATTTTAAACACCATCACAGAGGAAATCACCGGAGAAACCGGTATCGTTCAGGAGGATCTTACCGGAGTGGTAGATCTTGGCAATACCGTTTTTAGCGCGGACTGGAAAGACAACTATGTCAAGTCTATGATTGACAGAATCGGTAAGTCTATCTTTGTCGATCGTCCGTACTCTGGCTTTGCCCCCTCGATCCTTAGATCGGACTGGGAGTATGGCAGCATCCTCGCCAAGCATAGAACCAAGGATTTTGAAGCGGTAGAGAATCCGAGTTGGAAACTCACGCCGGGTACTACTGTAGATCAGTTTGAGTACAATCCGCCGGAGGTAGCGCAAGGCTTCTGGAATCATCGGCAGAGCTGGCAGATCGAGTGCAGCTTTGCAGAGGAGCAAGTAAAATCTGCATTTACCTCTGCAAGCGAAATGAACGCATTTTTTAGTATGATCGAGAGCACTATCGACAGCAGCCGGACGCAGAAGATGGACGCGCTTGCTATGCGATGCATCAATCGCTTGATTGCAGGGACAACCGGCAACCAGGCAGCAGCTATCAAGGCAGACTACCAAGCAATCTATGGAGCAGCGCCGAGCAATATTCTCAACCCTGACTTTCTGAGATTTTTGGCGTACAAGGTTCTTGACTACAAGGATCTTTTAAAGGTGAGATCCACGCTCTTTAATCAGGGCGCGGCCGGGTACAACCGCCACACGCCGCCGGAGTTTTTGCACGTTGTAATGTGCAGCGCAGTAGGGCGTGCGCTTGACGTTTTTTTGCAGTCTGATACCTACCACGATAACTTTACAGATATCGGATCCTACGAGACTGTACCTTACTGGCAGGCGGTGACAGCATCCGACGCCGTGAATCTTGCAACGCGCATGAGTATCAGCATTGCAGACGGTGAGAGTACTTACACACTTGATAATGTTATGGGTGTCATGTTCGATCAGGATGCCGTAGCGCTCAACAACACCAACATGAGAGTTACAAGCTCTTACAACGCTAACGGCGAGTACTACAATAACTTTTACAAGGTTGACACAAACTGCATGGTGGATCTTAATGAAAATGCTGTAGTACTACGCTATGTATAAATAATCGTGCAGCAGCGTCCCCGATCGGGGGCGCTGCAAGCATAAAAGGGGTGATTTTTTGGCAATTAATATACGCATTGGAGTATGCAACGAGGATCCGCGAAAGCTCGACAAGCGTCCAAATTTCGAGAGCAGCAGCCCGGTAACGGTGGCAGCGGATATCAAAGACAGTTGCTCACTCAGCGCTCCACAGTTTGTGCTTACTGCATCCTTGGTGGACGTGTCCAAGTATAACTATATCCATGTATCAGCGTGGCATGATCGCTACTACTTTATAGATGATTTTGTCGTGATGCCTGGCAGCCGGATCTTGATCCGATGCAGCGTGGATCCGCTGACGTCCAACGCCGACGAGATCTTACAGCTCACGGCTATGGTTTCTCGATCAGAGTCACGAAAAAACAAGTATCTGCCTAACAGCAACTACCACGCACAGGCAAACAGACAGTGTCAAACGATACCGTTTGATCGCACTCCGTTTACAGCAAACTACGCCACGGATCAGGTGTATTTACTCACCGTGATGGGCGGATCGCAGGGAGGTAATACACCATGAACCCCAATCCTGACATTTACCCCTCCGTCTACGGTGCAACCCTGACGGCAGAAAATGACCGTGTAGAATGGTCGTATCCTATTAGCTATCTGAATTTTCAAGACAAACTGCCGTTTGGCGAACCTATGGACGGTAGCAATAGCTATATCGGATTTGATCCGACAATTAACGATTGCTATGTAGGCGCGGCTAAACATACAGTTATGCGCATCAATCCGGAGGACAAGAAACAGGCTACTATCGAGAATACAACATACAAAAAGAAAATCAACTATAGATTGTTGATGATGGAATATGACGGTTATTTAAGTAATATCCCTATCACAGCAACCTATCCTGTAGCATGGACAAATATTGTCTCGCCTTGGTTTTCTAAATTCGCGGAATCTGAACAGTCTATAACGTATTATAACGCAATGACTGAAAGTTCAGGAACGGCCACTTTACCTTCTGCTGCCCTTTCCCAATTTAGTGCTTATAAGTCGTACATTTATGCCCCTGTTACAAATATCAATACTGACGCTATTTTATTAATACCGTCTTTTAGATATCTTAATATAACGCCAACGTATGATTCGCAAGGCAATATTACCAATATTAATGCATATGTAACTTGGTTTACGTTATCCAGACTAAAACCACAGGACAAATCCGCGGCTGGTGAATATTACGATAGTGAGTTGTGGGAAAAGGGATTTAAAGACACAATTGATCCTGAAACAGGTCGTATTACACGCCGTATTATAATTGGTGGCGCGCGTATTAGTGATGTGCGTTATGGTGTTAATTCTCGTAATGAATTTGCCGCGTTATCTGATAATTCATGGTCAAGCAAAAATCTACGTGGGAACACTTTTCGCGTTGGGCTGAATATATTGGCTGAATACTACGATGAAGATAGAAATGCAGTTATTTACGAATACCCAAACGGAGTATTTTTTAGTTCGGGGAGTGATTCAATAAGATCGCCTGAAACTCCTTGGTATCAATTTGATGGTAGTAGAATCACGTCATATGCACGAATGAACCCAAATGATCGCGGATATTATTCGTCCAGTACCGATAACACTGGTTTGATGTGCAATAATGACACAAACGATTTAATAAACTCAAACACGTTAGTTTTACCATCAAACTTTGTAAGTTCTGAGGAAGATGGTAGCAGATTTTTAATACACAATGATACCTCCTATTATTATTTTAATTCAGATGGCACAATTTCGCGTTATTATTCGTATTTTTCCAGTGGTAGGCAACAATATTCCTATGAAATTCAAGCCGCTTGTTTCCCTCTAAAAGATCTTGTTGCAACAATCGCGTCATTTGGTTTTTTCTTTGTCGATAGTACAGACAATTATAGGTCTTACATTCTCGACGATCCCACCACCTACGACTCCCACCTCTATCGTGGCAAATTCGACGAAAACGGCGTGTCTGACGGTACATGGTGGCAGGGTGACGACATTCCGGCGGACAAGCTGGAAGACGCAGACTACACTCCCGAGGATCCGACACCCGGCCCGGAGCCTGGCAGCGAGGACGAGAACACCGGCAGCAGCATCACCCGGCCCGGCACTCTTGGTGTAGGCGGCACAAACGGATTTATCACGCAGTACAGCTTGACTGCCGCACAGATCGGCGAGATCGGCCGCTTGCTCTGGCTCTCGTTCACAGATGCAGACTACTACAAAAACTTTCTCTTTACACTCACCACAACCGGCACGCTCAACTTGTCCAACTTGTTAGACTACTTTGTGTCGCTCAGGGTGTATCCGTTCCCCCTCATTAACGTACCATCCCACGCAGCAGCCGGGCAGGATATGTGGATCGGCGCCGGCCTCGTTCCTCTTGCATTTACCTCGCAGCTCCACACCATAAACAACTATGCAGACTATGTGGATGCAGGATCTTGTGTTATCCCCCGGTACTATAACGATTTCCGCGACTACACGCACACGCAGATCATGTTGTATCTGCCGTACTGCGGTACAGTGCAGCTAAACCCGGCGGACGTGGTAGGCGGTACGCTACACGCCTCGTATGCCGTAGACTTTGCGACAGGCGGATGTACAGCCTATGTGGATCTCACAACGTGGGACGGCTTCACGTACCCCATTGCCGTGCTATCCGGCAGCATAGGCGCAGACATTCCCCTCACAGCGTCCAACGCTGCACAGATTGCAGCGAGGATTGCAGGGGACGCGCTCAACTTTGCCGGCACGGTGGGCGAGACGGTGGCCGGAGATATCGGCCGCAGCGCTCAGGCCATTGGATCAGCCGTCAGCGGTGACGTAGTAGGCGCAGCTATAGGCGTAGGCAATGTATACGCAGGGCGTATAGGTGGCGTGGCAGACATCGCACAGCAGGGGCTAAAGACATTAGCCGGAGAGGGTGTCAAGATGCCCATGCTCGCCGGAGGGCGCGGATTTGGAGCGTTTGGCGCGCCGCAGACGGCCTATGTACAGATTAGGCGTGGATTCTATGCGGAGGGCGTGACGGCGCCGCAGGGCTTCCGTGAGGCATACGGTGAGCCATATGATCAGCCGGTGCAAGTATCATCGTGTACAGGCTTCACTGTGTTTGCCAACGTGGACACGTCCGGCTTGGACTGCGATGCAGCCGAGCGAGATGCAGTAAAAAAGATGATGCAAGCAGGCATCTATATCTGAGTGCAAGCCCCCTTGGAGATCGAGGGGGCTTTAGTGTAGTAAAAAAGCGAGAGTGAGCAAATCACATGAGAACAGCGAGTTAATACATACCGATTTAATCGGTAGGCATTGGGAATACATCCACGGAGCCGGGTGTGTCGGGATCCC
>Ga0247611_10008286_pt1 | contig 12854 bp, 8 predicted proteins | sample 177DNAGHGhighgp2_FD_192422 | JGI IMG/M metagenome (GOLD analysis project Ga0247611, IMG submission 192422) | Sheep rumen microbial communities from Palmerston North, Manawatu-Wanganui, New Zealand - 1770 DNA GHGhigh gp2 | ecosystem: Host-associated > Mammals > Digestive system > Stomach > Rumen ... | reverse complement strand
ATCTTTATAGAATCGCAGAGGAGTATAAATCCTACCATCAAGGCGAGGATATTTCTGAAAAGTTACGAGCAGGTTTGGAAGAACATACTGTTGTCAAAGATACCCCATTGGATGTAACGGACAAGAATATAACCTGTCATGATGATGTACAGGCTCTGATAGCATATAGTCAGGTAAGTGAGTTTATTCGTGAGCGTATCAAGAAGTATAAGAAACAGATGAATTTTATCAGTTCTTATCGTTTAGCAGGCCAACGCGTCTATCTAGAAGAAGACCTCGAAAATGGAAAAATTCAGGCCTCTGGTAAAGGATTCGTTAATCAGCTCCTTCATTGGCGAGAGAGTAATCGTGAGAATTATGAAACACTCGTATCAGCTATGCGCCAGATGGGAGTACTCTATGATATTGAACCTGAGAGGATTGGAGGAGGACAGTTTCGTCTGGGCGTCTCTGTTCATAAGGAGAGTCCTATGGCATCCTTAAGCGATGTTGGTTTTGGAATCTCCCAACTTTTACCTGTTGTCGTTGGTGATATAGAATTAGGAGGCGGCTCCACTCTATTTGCGGCTCAGCCAGAAATACATCTTCATCCTGATGCTCAGGCAAATTATGCAGACTATCTGATTAGTCAGATGGCACATGATAAGAATTATGTCATTGAGACCCATAGTGAATGCCTGCTAAATCGCATCCGCTTGGCTATTGTTAAAGGTGCTCTTAAAGAAGAGGATATTCGTGTGTATTATCTGTCTCAGAAAAAGGATGAGACAACGATATATTCTGTGGAATTCACTAAAAGCGGTCAGATAATAGGAGCACCCAAGGAATTCTTTGAAACTTATATGATAGATGTGATGAACATAGCTATGGAGGCGGTAGGAAATGAAGCGTGATATTTTTATAGACAACAATATTGCGAGTAAGTTTGCCAATCCAGCCGACCCTGAGTATAAGGAGTTAATCAAATGGCTGATGGACAATCATGACATAACTGAAGGCACTGATGACGACCGAGCTTACCTTGTGGTATCCAACAAGCTCTTGAAAGAGTATTTGAGTTCGAGCCGCGAAGCATTTGGTGCTACCGCCATACCGATGATTATTTACAAGCTGACACAAGAGAATAGGCTCGTTAAAATTACTAATCAACAGATTAAGGATTTTAAGAGTCAATATTTTACGAAAGCAGTGGAAAAGAAGTTGCAGTCAAATAGTGAGGATAGGGATCATATCCCTGCAGTACTGCTCTCAGATAGAAAGTATGCGTTGACTTATGATGCGAACTTTACCTACGATCTTGAACATTTTCACGGTTTTACGGTTATAGTAAAAAGTCGCCCAGAAGATATACCTTATAAGTAATAAGGTGACGATAGTAGTTATGACAGAATTAAGATGAATAAAGACGTTATAAATCTGTCACTTTTGACGATGGGAATAGTAGGGTTGATGGAAAGCAGTAAGAACGGCAATAGGGTTTCGCTCATTGACTAGACCGGCGGTAATTGACCAAAATAAATATTATCTTTATGGCACAAACTTATAGTTTAGCTCTTTATTCAATAACCATCCATAAAAGGTTTGAGAAAGAGAAGAGATTTGTCTTGACAGATTTCTGTAACGGGCAGAATCTGTATGATATCGCATTAGAAATGCTTACTTCCATCAAGTATGAGAAGGAACAAGATAAAGAGAAAGAACGACTCGGAGGAAAAAAAGATTCCAGCGAGAAACGATTTTTCCGTATCATGAAAGATAAGGAAATAGATATATTAAATGTAAGGAGACCTTATTTAACAGGTATCATTGAGTCAGGCGAATATGGGACGGAAGAGAATATTGTTAATGTAGAGACAGGAGAATCTGGTAAGAAAACAAAGAAAGATGCATTACTCCGGCCATTCTATTTCATGTTGTATGTTCCTCGTGGTGGGGAAAGAGCAATTCTGTTATTGGAGAGAATTAGTAATTTAGGAATATTGACGGTATTTGAGAAAAAACTCCAGGAGGCTGTTTCGAATAAAATTGGTGATCAAGAAAAAGAATATACATTAACAATAGCCCCATTGCTAATAGATTCCATCTTGAAGAAGCATTTGAATAGTCTAGGAGGTGCGAAGAAAATTATACTTAATAAGGTTAGGCTTACCGATATTACTGCATCTAAAGTGTCTGGTGGAGAAATCAATGATGAAGAGGTCGGTGGAGCTGATCTTGTGTTTAGCGCACCTAAAAACGGGAATATTAATGTTTATAAGTGGTTGGACAAATTACGTGACAGACTGTCCTCAAAACAGAGGAATGAAATGATATATTCAGGTGATAATATCGAATACAGCAATGTTAAATTTGCTATTGAGATAGGAGGAGCGTTAAGGACAGTATCTGTACAGGATATCGGAAAGCTAGGTTCCTACATGGATATAACGGATCAAATTGTTTTAGGAAGTACAAATTACCCGACTTTTGGCTCTGTAGATCAACAAGCAAACATTCTATTAACTGATATTAAGAATAAGTTGAAAGAAGATGAGGCTCAATAATAAATATATCGGTCTATTTGTTCTTTTTGCATTCATTATTACGATGATATGTTTCATTGTGATAATGATGTCTGTGCTGTCTGATGTTGACTGGTCAGATTGTTCTTTTTCAAAAGGGTATATGAGCAATATTGGTAATTTCCTTGCAGGAACACTAGGCGTATTGCTCTCTTTCGTCTCTTTCCTCTTGATGTGGAAAACATTTTCAGTCCAAAGAAAGCAGTTCGCTATGCAGAATGATCTTCAGAGGCAGTCATCTTTTGAGACAACATTCTTCAATCTCCTTGATTCACTTGACCAAGTGAGGGAAAATACAATAAAGATATTGTCTCACACAGATATGAGCACAGACTCATTAACGAGTTGGCACAAGAAAATGATACATGCTTTTAAAGACTCTGGTGAAAATGTGAAGTTAAATTCAAAAGATATTGAATCACAGGTTGAGGCAACTGAGGGAGTAGTAGCAAAGATTTATGAGGAGTTTGTTGAAGAGAATGGCTATGCAGGATTCTATTTCCGCTATATTTATAATATTATAAGATTTACTATAGATTACTGGTCAGATTATGCTATTAGACGCAAATATATTGATTTATTATGTGCAAGATTATCTGATGAGGAGATGTCGCTTATTTTTTATAATGCGTTGTCCAAATATGGATTAAACCAGGATGAACGATCCAAATTTAAAGAATTGTTAGATAATTATCAGGTGTTTGAAAACCTAAACAAAGACTATCTGGTAGATAGGTCTCATTTCCGGTTATATCCACATACGGATTTTAAGTTTTTGACTAGAGATGAGCGTAATGCCTATCTCCAAAAAGTTAATTTGAAAAGCATAAAATAGCAGTTTGTGCTCCAAAGATATAGTTTCTAGTTGTTGAGTGTTTTATATAAGTATTACTAATGATAACACTGTCACCAAGAATTAATGAAAAGATAGAAGCCTACGTCAATCATTGTATGATGGGCGTATATTTCCTATCAGAAAATCATTTTGAGGAGTCTGCCAATAAGTTCAGAATGAGTGGCGAGGCTTTCATGAAAATGATTATCTATCACCATCTGGGTGATGTAGACGGACATAAGGTGATTATGGGCCGTTCTGAGGTGGATGGCACCCCTAAGCCAATGCCTCATACACAACTCTCTTTTTGGGAGTTACAACAAATTACATATAGTGATAATGCATGGATAGACAATAAAGTAGACAAACTTCTCAATCAGATTAGAAATATTGGTAATGAGAATTCTCACGACAAAAACACCCCAGTATCTGCCATAATTCTTAAGGAAGATGTTGAGAAATGTCTTATGGCCTCCGAACAATTAACCTGTGAAATGTTCAATTTTATTGGCCAAAGTGTTCCCGATCAATTAACGCAGGCTTATAAAGATGGATTTGTTGCAGAAGATGTTATTGATGAAATTCGCCAGCGTGATCTGGATTCTTTCCTTGACAGTGTCAATGGCTTCGATAAAACAGACCGTTATATTCTGATTAGTCCATTTAAAACACCTAACATTACGGAACAACAGTTGAGCTCCCTGAAAGGAGTAAGTTGGTCGGTAATTGTTGATTTCAATATCAGAACTAAGGAAGCTGGAGGACTATATCATGCCATGCTACCTGACATAGAAGGGCGGTGCGTTCCTATTACCATCCATTCAAAAGATGACCCGTCCATTATCAGTAAAGGCATTAATGGAAATGTGAATTGGATTTTTGCAAATGGTCTAAATACTCTCTCTGGTACTGTTGCTGCAGATGTAAGGGCATGGTATGGTTTGCGGTATAACCAATTATTGAAGGTTATGCTACGGGAATTTTGTAAAAAATCATTAAATAGAGTTCATGTTATTTGCCTGCTTGAGGAAACTGACTATGTGGAAGAGATTGTCCACATATTTAATGATATCGAGTTCGCTGAACGTGATTTGGTGACCTTTAATTTCATTTCTCGTAATGAAGAGTTCCGCAAACGCATTTTGGGGCTTTCAAAATACGGGTTTGGTATCAATTGCTATTCTTTCAATGTGACAAGTTTTCTGTCGATGTTGGAGGATTATAGGAGCGCAGATGATATTCATAGTATTCTTGTTCCTGCTAGAGATACTAATAACGAGAACACGCAAGTAGACATGTCGGATATTTATGGTAAACTGATGTCTAATGGCATTCTCTTGGTACATAAGACCATAGGCGAAGAAAAAAGTGAGGTTATTGCATCTACACCTAAGTTTTACTTTGGCGAGACCATTACATGGCGTGAACTAGAATGTGGCATCGATGTAAAGCGTGCAAAATATAAAGAACTTCAGGATAAAGTTATTAGATTATTGCAGGGACGGCAGTCGCAAAAGTTCAACCTCTACCATTATGCGGGTGCAGGAGGGTCTACGATAAGTCGTAGATTGGCTTATGATATGCGTACTTCAATTCCTACAATGATTATTTCTTTATACAAGAGAGGGCAGACATTCACACACATTGACCTAGTCTGTTCAAGAGTACAACGTCCTGTATTGGCGATTGTAGAGGCTTCCATGGTAGGCAGTATTGACGAACTGATTGCTGAATGTAACGCCAAAAAACGCATTATTATCTTTGTATATGTAGAACGTACGTTAAAGAAGCCAAAGACCTATAGACAAGAATATGTAGAACTCGTGTCAGACAAAATGAGGGATGCAGATGAGAAATCACTCTTTATGTATAAGGTACAACTTTACAATTCCCAATCACCAAACCTTCTGTCACTTGAAAAAACTCCTTTTGCTCAAAGTGAGGTAATCGATTTTGCATTGTCTATAGCTGAGCAGGATTACAAGAAGGAAAATCTTCGTAGTTATGTAGCCCACTATACAGAGAAGGTTTCAGAGCCGATGGCTGAGTTTTTAGCATATGTGGCAATGATATACCATTATGCCCAGAAACCTGTATCAGATGTGATCTTCAGAAAAGTATTTGTTACAAAGAATGGGAAAACTGGTTTGGATGAATACCTTAGATCTAATCCAGACGAGAAAGAATATATGCACAAGCTGTTGGTGGTCGAGACTGGGGAATCTTCACAGGATCGCTTTTGGCGTCCTCGTTTCTCAATCTTTGCTGAAGTCATCCTTGAAACCCTGCTTGGTGGCAAATATCCCGATAAATGGAAAAATTGCTTACCAGAATGGGCGCGCAAGTTAATACGAACTATCAAGGAAAATAATGACTTTTTAGTGGATGAGGTACATGATATACTGAAAGCCGTGTACTTGGAACGGGACAAAGAGGATATGCTTGGCTTTGAGGAACAGTGGGAAGCCCGTGGCGCATCAGAGAAGTTCTCACAAATCTTGGAAGACTTAATGATTCAGGATGAGCAAGAATTAGTATTAAAGAAGTTGGTGGAGGCCTATCCTGGTGATTCCCATTTCTGGGGGCATCTGGCCCGATTCTGCTATGAAAACGCCAGTACGCCAGGAGAGTTTGAAGTGGCTGCTGGTTATATAGAAAAAGCTTTTAGTGTAAGTACTGGAAGTAATGATTATACGCTATTGCATATAGCAGGCATGTGCCAGAGACGTCGGATAGAGTATTATAATCGCAATAATATAGAAATTGGTTTTGACGATTTGAAGTCAATAGTTGCCGCTTCAAAACAGTACTTTAGTGAGAGTCGAGCTATATATCCGAAAAACATCCATGCTTATATGTCGGAGATACAATTGCTTGTAATTGTGATCGAATACGGCAAGTCGCTTTCTAAATACGACAAGTACAGTCAGTTTATAACTGCACCTGAAAATGAGTGGTACTTTGAGCAGTATCAGGAGATGAACAACCTGATGGATGAATTACACACGCTCGTAGAGCAGACTCAGACACTTGGTGTCACCAAGAAAATTGCCCGTACTAGTGAGATGTTGGTCAATAGTGAATCAAGGGTAAACGAATATATAGGTAACTACAAAGAGGCTCTGGCTATTATTAGGAATCATATCAATAGCAGTGACCGAATGATGAAGCCGCGTTTGCGTATGATGTATGTGCGTACACTATTGCTTAGCAAAGTGGATGGTGACCATAAAAGAATGCTTGATGCATGGGGATTGCTTTCAGAAACAGAGCAAGCAGAGGTTAAGAGATATTTAAACCAGAATGTTGAGCAGGATTCAGGTGATGTCTATTCTATGAGACTATGGTTACAGGCTGTTAGATATGGTGGAGTGAGTTCTTCCATAGGCGAAGTTAAGTCACGGCTTAAGGCTATGTATAATAATGCTCAAGACTATCCTATGGCTCGGCTTGAGGCTGCTTATTATTTATTTGTATTCAATGCTTTTGAACTTATAAAGGAGAAAGAACCTGGTAGCACTCAGAAGATAAAAGAAGTTGGAGATTGGTTGGTTCATTGCATGGGATTATCGCCTAACGACAAGCATGTTCTTGAGTGGCTGATGCATCTCAACGGGATTGACGGCATTGTGAGCAATCAGTACAAACCTGAATTTGAAAGTATGATTCGAGTGAGCGGAACTATTGTGACCATTAAGAGTAACATGCAGGGAGAAATACGCTTGACATGCGGCCTCAATGCTTTTTTTACACCATCAATCGGAAATTTCATTCGGGGCAAGGATGAAACTACATCTGTTACTATGAATATTGGTTTCCGTCATGATGGCCTTATCGCGTTTAGGGTTGCCCGTATCAATGAGAAACCCCAGGAATCGCATGAAGAAGAGGATGTGAAATCTTTAGTGCCAGTGATTGTAGAGGATGTTGAGATTGTTGATGATACCCTCGAAAAGGAAGGCGAGAAAGTTGAAATATATAGGCCAGAAGCAAAGAGGAAACAGGAGTTTAAAGTAGTTGGAAAGATGGATTTAGATAAATTGAAGAGGAAGTAAGTTTTTATCCTTTTTCCGATCTGTTATAAGAAAGATAAAATGTTATGTAATCTGTCAATTATGACGTCTTGTGTATGAATCCAATACTTTAACTTTCAGAAACAGAGACCGTTGGTTCATGAGACCATCGAGATGTAAAATCTGCCAAAATGACGGTTTTTAAGCATAGACGTCAAAATTGGAAATTTACAGATAATTATCTTACGAACATAAATATTACATTAAAAAAGTATAAGAATATGGCATTTGAGTCTGAAGACAAGAAAATTAGTGGGCTTTTGGATAAGAGGGTATATTTGATCCCTCGTAACCAGCGTCGCTATGTGTGGACTACAGATAATTGGAAAGATATTCTGGAGGATCTTGAATTTGCAATTTTAAACCCTTCACGCTCTCATTTTATGGGCAGTATAGTGCTTGAGAGAAAGAAGAGTGGAGATAAGGGAGATGGCGTAGAGGTCTTCTCAATAATAGATGGACAGCAAAGAATAACTACTTTTTTGTTGTTTCTCTCTACAATTATGTTTTTATTTAAGGAACGCTCTGAGAAGGCCAATTTTGAGGGTCTAAAAAGTTATCTGATAACCCATAATCTCTCTAATAAGCCTTTTAGTAAATTGTCTACAGAGAGGTATCCGTCTTTGGACATGTTTATTCATAATGTCTGTAACTGGAAAAAGTCTTTTGACACGATATCCAAATTGATAGGTGAATCATCAACAGCGTCAAAACATAATAATGAGGTTTTTGATGCCGTTCGTTATTTCTATGACAAGTTGAAAACGCGTACCACAGATGAAATTGAGAAATACCGTAATGCACTGCTGACAGCCAATGTCGTGGAGATTATCGCAACATCAGAAGAAGACGCCTATACAATCTTTGAAATACTTAATGCCCGTGGTCAGATATTGGAGGATTATGAACTGATAAAGAATTTCATAATGCGTTATTATGAGCCGTCGAATTCTGTAGATACGGCTAAGAACTTATGGGACGTAGAGATTATACAACCATTAGGAGATAATATATCACAGTTCATTAAGCATTATGTTACTCATCGTTTTGCCAAAAGTGGCAGTGGACATAATTTTAATTATGATGTAATAAAAGGTGAAACAGAAAAACATCAAGTTGTATCATTGTTACAAGACCTCTGCTGCAAGGCAAGTTATTACAAGATAATTATAGATCCAAAGACTGGTGAAGATGGCAACTGCTCAGAAACTGAATATAGTGTGTATTCATTTATGAAGACTAATAGAGGTGTGTTGTTCCGCCCAATGTTTATGAGTCTTCTTCATAGATATCGGACGGGAGAGATAAGCCAGGACGTATATGAGGGAATCCTAGTGTTTATTAAATATTTCTTTATTTGCTATAACCTTCTTGGTCGTTTAACTTCTAATAAACTTACAGATACTGTTCAAGGCTCTGCAAAAAGTCTGGAAGAGGCGTACTCCCCAGAAGTCTTAAGAAACTTTGTTAATGGCCTTGTAAGGAGACTTCCAACATTGGAAGAATTCACAAAGAGCTTTCTGTCAATTGGGTGGTCCAAGATTAATGAATATCATAAAGATATTAGTCAGAAACACAGAGTTCAAATCGCCTTAGAGACGCTAGAGGCAATAGAATCAGGGTCATGGACAATTGAGACATATACCATAGAGCATCTAAACCCTGATTCTGCTGATAGGAAGAATGCCAATATTGGTAATTTAACCCTGTTAGAACTAAATTTGAATATGGGTAATGCGGATAAATCCTTTTCAGAAAAGATTGATTCATATCAAGATTCCCGATATAAGACAACACGGAATGTGTATAAAAGATACCACGAGAATCCATCATCTTTAAATATTGAGAGTCGGGCCAAAGCAATGGCCAAGATGATTTATAATCACATAGATACTCAAAAACGCGCGTTGTTGTCTTTGATATAGTTAAGTCAAAATGAGTGTGATAAATTTTACCTGATTATGAAAAAACTTAAGAAATTGCTTGAGCCTATTGGTTTTTTCTTGCTTTAGATAGCATTTGGCTGTCTTTCATGCATAGGGAGATTAACAAAAATAGTGATTTAGAGATGAAAGGTTTATCAGAATTAGTTGCTGAATCAGAACTAAAAAGAATGAAGGCGGAAGATTACAAAAAAGAATTGCTGGAAGCTTTTCCTGATGATTATCCGCCAGAAAGGGGCATTTTGGAAGAGGGAACTGTATTCCAGAACCCACCAGAGGAAGAGCATACTGGTGACAGAAAAGCCTTTAAGAATATGCCGTGGATAGACTATTGGCGCAAGTTAGTTGGCTATAAATCTGTTCACATGAGATGTGTATTCTGCAATCGGGATATATTCTCTGACATTGACTCTCCTCAATGCCATTCGTGGCGTGTAGAGCATCCGGATGAGAGGAATTATTTGACAAAAGATGACTATCAGGCAGTTGGAGGCCATTATCACAAGAATGGACACGACAACAGCGATGGTTACATCATTCTACCTGTTTGTAAGACTTGTAATGGCAAGCCTGAAAATTACAATCTTACATTGGCAAATAAAGTTTTATACGTAGAGGAAATAGGGGCTACTGTAGAGTAGGAAGTATCATGGCTTCTATCCTGCGTTCGTGATGAGCAAAGTATATATCCAACCAATCATTATTATGGGATTGTACCATCATTGTGACCTTATTGGTTCGCCATGTGCATTTATTAAAGTATATAGCGATATACTGCCGTGAGGCAGTGGGCGGGCACTGGACGGTATGTTCCTACAAGTGCTGTTCATCCTGCCCTTAATAAAACGACAAATAGATGTTCGACAAAGATAGATTTCATAACCAATTATCTCTTAATTTGGGTTATCAGCGCATAGTCAATGACAAGCGCATCAATATCAGTATTGATGATATGCAGTATCCTGATGATGTGATGGTATCTATAAGTGTTGATAGCTTTTCAAGGCCGATATGCTATAAGGCATCAGAAGGCCTGAGTCAGAATGACCAAGATTGTCTTGACGAAAATTGTTATGATGATATAAAGCAAATAATTGATGCAGTGCATCAAGCATATATATATGCATAACAAGTCAATTTTGATAAACATCAATAGTAATATAGGGAATTAACTAGGAGGGGAGATGTACACTCTCTCATAATAGACAAAAAGGTTCAATAATGGTGACCCTCTCCTCCTTTATTTAATAGAAATATAAATTTTAATATTGATTAATATGTTAAACGGTAAAGTAGTTTTGATTACCGGCGGAACTGGTTCGTTCGGTAACAAGTTTGTGGAGACAATTCTTCGTGATTATCCCAATGTAAAGAAAATCGTGATTTATTCTCGCGGTGAGTTGAAACAGTACAATATGAAGCAGAAGTATCCTGAGAAGGATTATCCTATGCTTCGTTATCTGATTGGTGATGTGCGTGATGCAGAACGTCTGAAGATGGCTTGTGAGGGTGTCGATGTAATTATTCACGCAGCAGCCATTAAGCAGGTGGACACTGCCGAGTACAACCCTCGTGAGTGCATCAAAACCAATGTTAATGGTGCAGTGAATGTTATTGATGCCGCTCTTGCTTGTGGAGTTAAGGATGTTGTCGCCCTTTCTACAGATAAGGCTTGCGCCCCTATCAATCTTTATGGAGCCACCAAGTTGACAAGTGACAAGTTATTCGTTGCAGCAAATAATATTCGAGGTTCCAGAGACATTCGCTTCTCAGTGGTGCGTTATGGCAATGTGATGGGAAGCCGTGGTTCTGTTATTCCTTTCTTCATTAAGTTGCGTGATCAGGGTGCAAAAGAGTTGCCCATTACTGATATGCGCATGACACGCTTCAACATTTCTCTTCAGGAAGGCGTTGATTTGGTTATGTGGGCACTGAAAAACCATCTTGGTGGTGAACTCTTTATACCAAAAATTCCTTCATATAGAATTACAGACGTAGCCAAAGCTATAGCACCAAACCTTCCTTTGAAGGAGATCGGTATTCGTCCAGGAGAAAAATTGCATGAGGAAATGATTACGCCAACAGACTCTTTGAGTACTATTGACCTTGGCAAATATTATGCAATCCTTCCGTCTGTTGCATTCAATTTTACAACAGAGGATTATCTTAATCATTATCCCGGTTCTAAGTTCGTTGAGCAAGGCTTCTATTTTGCTTCAGACAATAATAAGGATTGGGATACCGTTGAGACGCTCCGTGAGAAATTTTCAAAGGTTATTCCTGGTTTTGAGGTAAAATAATAAACGAAACTATGATTACTAAACCAATTCCTTACGGCCATCAGAGTATCACACAAGAAGATGTTGATGCCGTAATTTCTGCCCTGAAGTCTGATTACATGACCCAAGGCCCATTGATTGGCGAGTTCGAAAAGAACTTTGCCAGCTACCTTGGTTGCAAATATGCCTGCATGGTGAGCAATGGTACAGCAGCACTGCACCTTTGCGCTATGGCTCTTGACATTAAGCCCGGAGATAAGATTATCACAACACCTATTACCTTTGTGGCTTCAGCTAACGGTTTCCGTTATCAGGGTGCAGAGGTGGTATTCTGCGACATTGACCCCAAGACCTTCTTGATGGACTTGGACAAGCTGGAGCAGATACTTAAGGCTTCACCCAAAGGTGCTTATAAGGCTGTTGTACCTGTTGACTTCGCTGGTTATCCTATTGATGAGGAAAAGCTTCGTAAATTGGCTGATGAATATGGCTTTGCCATTGTGGTTGATGCATGTCATGCCCCTGGTGGTAGTTTTATGGATAGTAAGGGTAAGAAACAGATGATTGGTAACTGCAAATATGCAGATCTGACTGTATTCTCTTTCCATCCCGTAAAGCATATCGCAACTGGTGAAGGTGGTGCAGTCACAACCAACCGCAAAGACCTGTATGATAAGGTGGCTCTATTCCGTACTCACGGTATCACCAAAGATCCCGCTCTGTTGAAGAAGAACGATGGCGGTTGGTACTACGAGATGCAAGAGTTGGGTTACAACTACCGTATCACAGAGATGCAGGCGGCTCTTGGTATTAGCCAGTTGAAGCGTTTGGACTGGAGCATTGAACGCCGAAATGAGATTGCCAAGAAGTATGATGAGGCTTTCAAGAGTACGGCAGTGAAAACTCCTTTCCGTGCAGAAGGACTTGTTCACGCTTTCCATCTCTACATCATTCAGGTCGATCCTGCTAAGCGTAAAGGCTTGTATGACTTCCTCCGTGCAAATAATGTATACTCTCAGGTACTTTACATCCCTGCCCACACCATGCCTTACTACAAGCAGCAAGGTTGGAAGGAAGGCGATATGCCGGTAGCAGAAGATTACTACACCAAGTGTCTTGCATTGCCTATGTTCCCGACTTTGACAGACGAGGAGCAGGATTGG
>Ga0247611_10008285_pt1 | contig 12855 bp, 11 predicted proteins | sample 177DNAGHGhighgp2_FD_192422 | JGI IMG/M metagenome (GOLD analysis project Ga0247611, IMG submission 192422) | Sheep rumen microbial communities from Palmerston North, Manawatu-Wanganui, New Zealand - 1770 DNA GHGhigh gp2 | ecosystem: Host-associated > Mammals > Digestive system > Stomach > Rumen... | reverse complement strand
AATCCGTAATGGCAGGTAAAAGTTCTTTCAAATTGCGCCTTGCCTGAACTTGTTCTGAACGGGCTTTGAAGTACTCCCTAATTTTTGTGGCTTCTGGTGAGTCAATATTCAGTTTATCCAAAGCATTGATTACATGTCCCATGTAGTCATCAAGATAAGGCTTCAAGCTCATCATTAGGACAGACTTTACCTTAGTAGAGCCTGTCTTCAGAAGCGGTAGGATTTTTGGCAGGCGAGTTTCGGGATTACCGTAATCCTCAAGCATAAGCATAATGAAAATGCATTGCAAATCTTCCTCTAGAACGGATATCTCTAATGAAGATGACTCCAAATGATAGGCATCCCAAATCTGCCTTCCCGCCATTCGATACTTCCCCTTCATATGCATTATAAATGAGAGTGTTAATTGCACGAATGATTCCTCGGATTTGTGAAACACATGGAGCATGTTTTCCATCAAAAGAACATCAGATGGATGCAAGGTCTCTGCAATGCACAGCGCTACCCTCTGGAAAAAAACCGGATTACTTTCATATCGAAATGAGACAGTGTTATCAATAGTCCGAAGTAAACTACAGTGATCTTCATCTAGCCCCCGAATTAAGGCGAGCATACATTCCTCATCAAAAGAGTCTATCTCTTTCCGTATGAATACCCAGTTGCATACTGCTGGAACAAACAAGTAAGTTCTGCCACCTTGTAAGATATCTAGCACCTTCTTTTCGCACTCTTTCTTTTCCCTTTGATTCAAGAAACCGTGGGCCTTCAAGAACAATTCCACAGCATTACTCGATTCAAATCCTTGAAAAGAGAGGGCTGTTTCAAATACCCTTTCAACAGTGGGCGTCTCTATCTGACTCGCCTGCAGAAAGGACTTCGCGAACTCTTCTGTATCAGCATTTGGAGGGAACAATTCACAATAGTGCGAATAATCCCCCTCCATCAAACCGGCCATAATAGAAGTACGATAATTGGGGAGAGATTGAAGGAGAGTATATCCATTATCAAAAAACGCCTTACAATATAATGTCACGGCGTTGCCAAGTAATCTATTAACGTCTTCCTTCTCTGTCTTAAACGAGCTAACGATGTTAGTCATAACCTCGGGAGGCCATTCTGCAATAGGGGCAATGATAGAAAGCGAATTCGCCCAACTCCAAATATTCTCGGTCTCCGGAACAGAAAAAACACCATTTGTTTGCTCGATGATATAAATAAGGCCAGCAGCACGAATGTACAAATAATCTGAAAAGCCCAGATTCAAAGGCGCTAATAAGTCCTCGGCCTCACTCCATGCCGAAAATTTTGTACAAAAAACAAATTCCCCAGAAGATTCTTTCTCCTTCAAAAGAGCGAAGATCTTAGCAAGAGGTTCAGGAAAAGCAGAAACTTGTATTTGTGCAGAACTTGCCATCTTATAAACTAACTGCGGGATGCTGGAGTATACTGGTCTTGGGAAAGGACAAGACGTTGAGGCCCTTTGACTTGGATTTCAAAGATGAAGCAATCTGGAGGTGTATCTTCAACTTCGATAGGAGTATGGACACAGTTTGAGGCGTTTTCGAAAAGGCCGAAGTTTGAGGTGAGGAAGGTTTCGTAGAGGAAGGCCGAGAATAGTTCCGGCAACTCTTTGTTCCCTATCTTTTTCAATGCGGCTTCTGCATACGGATGCTTTACTGGTCCCCCAGATTTGGCTTTCTTATTCTCTTCAAAACGGAAAAACATACAACAATGCCAACGCTCAAACTCCAGAGATATCAGATATCTTGGAGAAATCTCATAAGTAGTTTTAACGGGTTCGTCACTTGCATTATTATCTTTCATCATCTTACGGAGCGTAATGAAAGTAGCATCAAGTGCGGCACGTTGGTGTTTATCAGTCACTTTATCTGCCCATTTCTTGAATTCCAGGAGATTCATCAACGGAATATGCTTTAGCAAATTGAAGTGATTTACATACTGCCGCATGGCCTCTCCGTTTGGAGTGAGGCAATTGTAACGCAACAGAGCCATTTCTCCGTCTGTCAGTTGACCTCTTACGCTCTTAATATATACAATCCGATCTTCCTCTTCAATGTCTCCTCTATCTAAGAAGCGGACCAATTGATAGAGAACCCGAAAATGAACCGAGCAGCATGCCCTATTCTTCGCATAGAACTCCTCGAACACCTTCACTGCTGCCTTGACTCGCAGACTATAGACCAAGTCGCTATTAAACGGCAAAGTTAAGAATTCCGCCGCCACTGCCTCAAGATTCTGTTTGGCATTATCCGATTCTCCTTCATACGCAGCCACAGCATCACAGTATTGGGAATAAAGCACTTGAAACTTATTGTCAAACAACTGCTGAGTGTTCAGTGTAATCATCTTTTTGTTGGTGTCCTCCATGTTTGCATTTGCGTCAACCTGCGCATGGAGCGTCTTTACCACCATAAAGATAGAAATCGCGGCAACCAATGTTCCAAGCAGCCCACCAATAAACGAGCCCCAAGCAGCGAGCAAATCAACATCCACCGAGGCCGACCAGTCAAACCATCTCCCCTGGCGCCAGAAAAACAAAAAAGAAGACAGCAAAATCAAGCCGAGTGAGATTCCGAACATCCACCAGAAAAAATGAATGGATTTCTTCTTCTCGCCCTCTGCCTTGGCCTGTGCCTCTGTAAGCTCGCTTAACTTTTGATCTTCCATATTCGCTCCTCATGAATATTCTTCCCCCCACTAGACGTCACTGCTGTTCTAAAGACAGGATATCTATTAGACTTCATCCTATGATTCTCCCAGTGGATAGGAAGAAAATTGCCGATATCATTCCCCCCGCCATTAGCTGCCGGGACAAGATGACACACATCCCATCCGTATTCAGAAGAAAGGCCATATTGGTCCCGCTGAATCCACGCACCCGCAAAATCCTTTCTCCATTTATCCGGACTATATCCCTCTTCTGACGCCGCCTTCTCCCAGATTTCATCCAGGACTTGGTCACTGACGTTTGCCATAATCTACATCATTTTGCGGCCACTTGGCCAAGATTACTAAATACGATCCCAGCACATACAACACAAAACGGCACCAGAAGAAAAAAGACAACTGGCTATTAAGAGTCTTATACTCTTCTTGTGCCTCATTCCAGACCTTGAAACGAGAATTTAAAGAATCATAGTTTACAGCAACAGAAGCTGTCCCATGATATCGCTCACTGCGAAGTGCCTCATCATACACACCACTCCAGATTGCGTCCACTTTCTGATTCAAATCGTATATGTACGCTTCATACTTCATTTGATTTGCATGTTCCTCCCAACATTGCCAACCAAAGGCTACCAACAACAACGCCAAACCAATGGGTTCCAGGTATTGTTTTATCCTTGAAATCTTCATTTCAAATTTGCTATAACTCAATCCAATACTGTATCTCTTGTCCCGTCCCATCTTTTTCTGTAATCACATCAACATGGCTTCTCGCATCGCACACTTCCTTGACAACCCAAAAGTCCGGATGATGGTAGGTATTGGTCGTGCCTACAGAAATGAAATAACGACGAGGTGCTCCATCTAAGAACTCTTGACGCCAATTATGCTTTGAGCCATGGTGTGGAATCTGTACAGTACCGATGCTTGAATAAACATAAGTCTTGGTAAAACGGTTCCATAAACTATCATTCCCAACCGAATCAAAATCACCAGTATAAAGACAACGAGCCTCCCGAACCGAGCAGGGGTCAGAACCCTTTGCGAGGCCCCCAGACGGCCGTGATTCTACAGTCATAGTATATAAGTTCTCATCAGCTTCTTTCATTACATCTTTGTAGAGAGCCATCACCTTGGTTCTGCACCCTCTGATGATTTTTGACACGTTAAGTTTACCATCATCATCCAAGGCACCGTCAATACCTTTCAGTCCTTTAATGAAATCAATTGCTCGCTGATCTAGAATTGAAACCGAGTTGAATGGGACATATTCCCACAATGATTCAAATCCATCAATGGATGAGCCATTCCTTGCCCGTTTTCCCCGCCCTAAAACATCCTTTTTCTCTTCCACACTCAAGTCCGAATAATCTGACGGCTCTATCACAGTCACATCTCCAAAACGCTCTGAAGCTTCAGCAGACAGGTATAGCTCACTAATAATTGCATCCGTCTTAAGTGCCTCTTTTTTATACTGAAGAAGATTTTGTACTCTTGCGAGTGTCAACATCTGCTCTGGGAGCATCGGGATAACCGTTTTTATTACAGGAATCCCGTCTAGCAATTTATCAAGTCCACTAATATGGTCCCGATGAAAATGTGATATGAACAAAAGATCAATCTGAGTAATCCCCTTCTTAAATTCGTCAATCTGCGCCTCCAGGATACTGGAATCCGTCTCTGTTCCGCAGTCATAGACTACCGTAAACAACGTACCATCATCCTTTTTGAAAACTTCAGTATAAAACGCCCCTTGCCCTACAGGACGCAAAGACCTCAAGAAGTCAATATGTGTTGTTGCCACTACATCCTTGTTTAATCTCAATGGCATAGATTTTTGAACAGGTTATATTACGCGTATCGATTATTCTTCTCCAGAACCGCCAACGACTCAGAAAAAAGACTTCACTAGAACTTCCTCCACACCATCTTATTCACCACGCCCACGTAGCTCTGGATAATCCGCACCACCTTCGTAGAGACATTCTCATCCACATAGTCTGGCACAGGAATGCCCGGCAAACCGTCGCGAATCAAAGAAACCGCCACATCAACGCTTTGCAGCAGGCCGATAGTGTCGATACCGCTCAGCACGAAGCAACCCTTGTCGAGGGCTTCAGGCCTCTCCGTAGAAGTACGGATGCACACAGCCGGGAACGGATGGCCGATAGAAGTAAAGAAGGAGCTCTCCTCCGGCAAAGTACCGGAATCCGACACCACCGCAAAGGCATTCATCTGCAGGCAGTTGTAATCATGGAATCCCAGCGGCTCATGCTGAATCACGCGCGGATCCAACTTAAACCCAGACGCCTCCAAACGCTTCCTGGAACGAGGATGGCAAGAATATAAAATGGGCATATCATACTTCTCTGCCATCTTGTTAATCGCATTGAAAAGCGAGAGGAAGTTCTTCTCGGTGTCGATGTTCTCCTCACGATGGGCCGATAGCAAAATATACTTTCCTTTCTCCAGTCCCAGCCGAGCATGAATGTCCGTAGCCTCAATCTCCGCGAGATTATTGTGAAGCACCTCTGCCATCGGGGATCCGGTCACATACGTCCGTTCCTTGGGCAGACCAGTATCTGCCAAATACCGACGAGCGTGCTCGGAATACGCCATGTTCACATCAGAGATGATGTCCACAATTCTGCGGTTCGTCTCCTCCGGCAGGCACTCGTCCTTGCAACGGTTACCGGCCTCCATGTGGAAAATAGGAATATGAAGACGCTTAGCTCCAATCACGGACAAACAACTATTCGTATCACCCAATACCAGCACGGCATCAGGCCTAACCTCAACCATCAGTTGGTATGATCTAGCTATGATATTACCCATAGTTTCTCCAAGGTCAGAACCGACAGCATCCAAATAAACATCCGGATCCGCCAACTTGAGGTCCTTAAAGAATACCCCATTCAGATTGTAGTCGTAGTTCTGGCCAGTATGCGCCAGCAGACAGTCAAAATACTCTCTACATTTATTAATCACCGCCGCCAGACGGATAATTTCCGGGCGGGTCCCCACGATGATGAGAAGTTTCAGCTTCCCGTTATTCTTGAATTGTGCCATATATTTTTATTGTTTTGTCATTTCGAGCGAAGCCGAGAAATCTTATTTCACCGGTTCAAAAAACGTATCCGGCTTATCCGGATTAAACACCTCATTACAATACATCACCGTCACCAGGTCCTCCGTCTCAGAAAGATTAATGATATTATGCGTGTATCCCGGCAGCATATGCACTGCCTGGATATTATCACCGGAGACCTCCCACTCCAGAACCTTCCCCTCAGGATCATTCAGATTCCTCTGCTGGATAAGCCCGTGCCCGGCAACCACAATAAACTGCTCAAACTTGGTATTATGCCAATGCTGCCCCTTCGTAATCCCGGGCTTGGAGATATTGATGGACACCTGGCCACTAGAAAGCGTATGCACGAGCTCCGTAAAACTCCCCCGCTCATCCACATTCATCTTCAGGTCAAAAGCCGCCTTCTCATACGGCAGATACGAAAGATACGTGCTATACAATTTCTTAGCAAAACTGCCAGAAGGAATCTCCGGAATCATCAGCGTCCGCGGCTGATCAGCAAAACTCTTAAGCAACTCAACAATTTCTCCCAGCGTCACCTTATGCGTCACCGTTGCCGCGCAGTAGCGCCCATCCTCACGCAGGACCGTCTCCACCCCCTCAAACTCACAATGATGCTCCTCCCCTTTCAGGGCCGATATCATCTCATCCACCAGGTCATCAATATACAGCAGCTCCAGCTCCACCGAAGGGTCATTCACCGTATACGGCAAATCATTCGCAAATGCATTGCAGAAAGTAGCCACGGCCGAGTTATAATTGGGCCGACACCACTTGCCAAACAGATTCGGGAAGCGGTAAACCAGAACCTTGGCCCCTGTCTCTTTGCTATAATCAAAGAACAGTTCCTCACCCGCCTTTTTGCTCTTGCCATATTCAGAAGTACCAAACCGTCCAGCGAGCGTGGCTTGTATGCTACTACTCAACATCACCGGGCAAGTGTTCCCGTGTTTCTTCAGCGTATCCAGGAGCGTGGAGGCAAACCCAAAGTTCCCCGCCATAAACTCCTCCTGATTCCGGGGCCGATTCACCCCCGCCAGATTGAACACGAAGTCTGCCTCCGCGCACCACGCATCCAGCTCTTCCGGCGTGGAATCCAGGTCATACTCATACACGGCCTCAATCTTCAGTTCCGGGAAGCGCCGATCCTTCCCTTCCTTGATGTTATTAAACGCTGCGCAAAGGTTCTTTCCCACAAAGCCCTTGGCGCCAGTAACAAGTATTTTCATTACTAAAACAATTATACTTCTAAAATGTCTTCCTCCACTAACGGTTCATACTTAGCATGCCAAAATTCTCTGCCAACTCAGACAGTGGACGGGAAGCGTGGATTCCTTTTAAAATCCAGACTATTTCACGATAGTTCCTATATAAAATTACCCCAATTTCAACGACGACTTGGGCAGCCCTATTTGAGCAAGTTTCTTTGACTGCTGCGACGTAGGAAGAATCGCACTTTTTCCAGACTGAATCCAAATGTATGCAGGAGTCATCTTTGTCAAAATACTCAGCTCCGATGCCTTATCCTTCAGCCATCCTTTCAACCAGGTAAGTTTCTTCAACATAGTGTCTATCTCTGACGTATAGGCTGGATGAACCTCTACAAAGCAAACTTTTGAATCATACCCGATAGCATAGTCCCACCGGTTTTCAACAGGATATAAAGACTTGACCGCATCGTCAATATCAACACTTCCGTCAATCTTTCTAGTATCGGATGCCGTCACTTTACATGCATCAGCACGTCTCAGAGCATGGAGTCCACTCCTGTAAGACGTGCAGATCTCAGGTGTAGCTTCCACAGCCTCACGAAATGTTTTACTCTTCTTTTGCTCCTGCTTCGCCATACTCACTCAGATATTTTGATACCACTTCCGACGCACGGCTTGCAAACTGCGAAAGTCCTCCCCATTCAGCCTCATCCACCTGTTCACTCGATGCATCTAGAGAACTGATGTCAACAGCCTTGGCGCCATTCTCCGTATGCGAAAAGAAATACGTCTTCACCGTCTTTTCTACTACGCCCTTTAGCATCCTGCTCACACTGCTTGAATAAGACACACCGAACAAGTCGCATAACGCCTTTTCTTTGGCCTCCTTCGGGCAACTCTCCAACATTGATAGCGTCCAAGCGAACTCCAGCAGCACGGGCGAATGAGTCGAGAGAATCACCTTGTAGCCCGCCGTAATGAACTCCAGTACCTGCAATATCACTGCTTGAATAGCCCTAGGGTGAAGTCCCATCTCCGGTTCTTCTATCACCACATACTTATACTGTTCTCGATTAATAGTCTTGATAGGAGGTCCAGACAAACAGTACACAGCCATTAGTAACGGCATAAACTCCTTCTGGCCAGCACTCCATGTCATAAAAGGCAAATTTGTCTCACCCACCTTCATCTGCATCTTCTTCTGACCAGAACGTTCGTCTATTACCACCTCACCACCGTGGAATATGCTCGTGTCAAACGATTTCTTCATACCACTCTTCAAGCGATTGTTTAGAGGGAAAAGCCTGCGCTCCTCACCCATTCCGTTCTGGAAAAACAGTCTCAGTGTTTCGCTAAAGTTTCTTAGCACAAAAGGTGATGATATGTCGTACTCCATAAAGTTCTTAGGTCTTCCATCCGCAATGGAGAGTATCCTTTGTGCCGGCACATAAAACAAGCGTTCGCGAGCCTCGGCATCACCAATATTCAGCAGAAATCCTTTCTTAAATCTTTTGCCGTCAGCCTCCACGACCGTGTCTTTCGTCCACATTGAAGAGAGGTGGTCGCCAAGATAATAGTTTAAAATCTGGTCTGGCTGTTTGTCCGTCACATAATTATATCTAGTCAGAGTCTGAACAATATAATCCTTATCCACAAGGAGTTTCAGCATCTGAAGAAACAGTGTCTTTCCGCTGGCCTGTGGGCCAATTAGAATTGTCAAGTCCCCCAGCCTGATATCTGCTGAGTGAATAGGTCCAAATCCCGACAGTTTTATTTGTTTCATACAATACTATTTTATTGTCCCCATTACGAGCCATTATTATTCTACAAAAATAATAATTCCCTCTAGAATTAGTTGCATTCCTTCACAACTTTTTCTTTATCAACCCAATAGGCTAATGTACTAGTACGTCCTCTCAAAAGAGCAGTTAAGATTCCTCCTTGAAAAATATCTGGTAGAACTGCATACCGGTAGCAGGGTCATATCCTTTCAGAATCAATTGTTCTCCACCATGCACGTAGATGTGGAAATTCTTGTCGAGCTTAATTACACTCTTCATCCTGCGCTCCTGTTTTTTTACAGCATTGTTTGATATGACAAAGCTGTCTTCCACCTCTATCTCTCGCTCAAGTTCATAGGACTCTTTGTGCTTACTAAAACTCTCAATGATTCTTTCATCTCCAAGGACTTCTTCCTTATAGCCATCCATCGAGAAGACCTCGTTTTCTTTAAAGTAATTTACGGACCTATTAAGCAGCTCAACTTGTTCTGCTTTTGTTATGGGCATTTCTGCCGGTAACACCTTGGACACAAACTCTCGTGTCATAGATAGGACGTCCTTCGTATAGGTATACTCATTTTTCCGAGGGATAATGCCAAGGAAGTCATCTATCCAATACTTCGCATCGGTACGATTAGAGCTATCCAGGGTAAACACATAATATCCTTTCTCGTCAGAATAGTCAAGGATAATACACCCTTTATCCAAGCGGTTCGTATTCGCGCCCAACTCGTTCTCAACATCCAAATGATGATCCGTTGAGACAAATCTCAAAAAAGTATCTTTAGTCTCCGACTTAAACAAACCCAATGCAGAGACCTTTCTTCCCCCGTATACGACATCAGTTAACCTACTTACAAACAATTCGCCACCTTTGATATTAGGGTGCTCAGAGCAATCATATAGATACTCTGCTATTCTTTTCGAGGCATCTACAAAATCTACCCCATCAAAAATGTCCTTAGCATATGACGACACTTCATTGAACTTTACGTCATCAACATGAGTAAAGTTCCAAGCATCTTCTTTCCCCTCAAAGCTTTGAAGGAAAAACTTGATAAGCGTCACTTTTAATTCCGGGGTCAATGTTATCGCTTCGTCCGACAATATGACCTGCTCATCGTTATTCTTGTTTCCTACCCGGTGTATGATACATTGCTGAATCACTGTTTCCGGGAACTGTATCTTTCCCATCCTTTAAACTGTCTAATAATATAGTATTCTGTAACTCTTCTTCATTCGTACGCATCTCTTCTCGCAACTCTTTTTCAGCTTCTGGTTTAGTGAGCTTTTCCCACAGGTTTGGAGCATTAAAACAAAAGTAGGCTAACCCAAGATACAATACTCCTATAATAGCATATTGGATAATCGCCGATTTTTTCCTTTTACGAATTGTTCCTCTTTTATGCTCTTCAAAATCTGAATCATTCATGTAATCGCGAGAAACCGTTTTCCAATAATCAATCTCCTTTTCTGAGAGATACAAATCCCGCCAATCAATGATAATTTGAGATATACACGATATCAGAAGGTATACAGCATAAGCATAAAAGACATAGTTCAAAACATTGCTTGAGTCAAGCTTTTCAAGGTCTCTAACTCTGGCAAAAATCGTTATAGCTACAGTCAAAAACCCGGCAAGCGCATCCCGAAGAAAACTACCTAAGAGAGAACGCACTTTTGACGAATAGGAATCGCATAACCCATGTAATTCCTTCAAAAAACGCTGCAGCTCTTGTTGATACTCATTACTGCGCTCAAAAAAAGCATAGTTATAACGCTCTGCCGCTTGCCTTGCAGCATGACTAATTAATGGAATGATCCCCTCATAATAAGATTGGTTTTGTGGTAAATCCAATGTAAGCCTATCCATTAACAACTTATGACGTAGTTCATAACGGTTATCGTTATCGCCATATATCCAACAAAAGGCCTCGCGCAAGGATTCTTGTGCTCGTTCCATCTGAACCTTTTCGTATTGAGGTGTTTTCAGTCCAAATTCAAGCATTCTAATTCCCCTCAATACAACCCTATCCTCGTATAATTCATCACAAAGCGCAACAGAAAGACACATGAGCGAATTCCGATAAAAAGGATAGGAGTTCTCATCCACATCCCCAAACGAGACATAGTGTTTTTCCGGATGAATTTCGCACTTCTTGTCCGTAAATATTCGCAAAACAGACCTTAAGTACTCCCGATTATATCTCAGCAACTTATCTTCGGGAATATTTCCGACATTGCCAGAAACCAAAAAATTAGGGCCACCAAAAGAGGATTGTAATCCGTTGACTTCTATCTTGCAGCGAAAACTGTTAAATGGATTGTTTGCAGAGAATGGCTCTGTCTGGGTTGCCCATTGTCTAAAAGCCCCTAAATCATAAAAGAAGTTAGCAATTTCATCGCCACCTCCCATGAATGCCTGCTTGTTGATATTTATCGTCCATTTACTCCCTTCTTCCAAGAACTCCTCCAGCTCGTCAATTGAGACCTGACTATTATTTACGCTGTAGTTTATACACCCCGCTTTGCCCATTTCTCGAAGGGCCTCATTCAATTCTGAAAAGAAGGACTTATTATACCGCTGCTGAAAACGACCAGACATGAAAAGAGATGCCCAACTTTCATCTCTCTCTTCTGCGATAGCAACGATATTTCCAATCTTATTAAACAATGATCCGTACATACTACTGCATTTGCGTTATGCCCGCCGTCTTGATGGTAATCACTTGGAGACCATTTTCATTTTCGTCCTGGACTGAGTAGTTCACATCCTCTGCGGAACCTTCCCACTCTATCCTGACACCTTCCCTGGTCACTCGTACGTTTTTTGTTGAATTCTTATTCAACGCAGAATGTACCAAGGTGAAGTTTTGCCCATACAAACCCTCCTCCTCCATCTTTTGCTTTAATGAGGCTCTATGTCTCTCTCGCCTCTCCGCATCCTCATCCAAAATCACAGAATTGATAAATGCATCGGAATCGAATGTTGCATTTCCCAGCAAATACGCTTTAGCCCTTGCTTTATAATCAGACGTCTCCTGTGTCTCCGGCAAATCTCGCAAATTCTCACTTGCCCAATTAAAAACAATACGCATCGCCCGCTTGGTCAAATCTGTATCCGTTTCTCTGGGAATAACGCCCAAAAAACTTTTGAAGTAATCAGTAATGTAATCCTTATCCGGTCTAGCAACGACATCCGTAACAAGAACATCCCATACAACCGCATTCCCAACATCTATCAACGCGACTTTTTGTATAGAACTCTTATCTTCACTGAAAGTGTCTTGAACCTCCTTCAATAGCGCTTTGTTATCCTCCTGAATCTGATATTGATAAATCTTTTTGTGGTCAAACTTTATCAAGAAAACCAGTTTACGCGCACCAATTGAAGCGACAGAGACTATAAACACGCCATCGTTTGTATTTGCCACATGATGGCTTTTGAAATCAGCAGCCATCTGTCTGGATAACTCTACAAACCTTTCATTATCACAAACAACAAGTTCTTCCGCTACCGCTTTTGTACTGGAAACATTCTGGAAAACAAACTGTCTACCAGTAGCAGCATCACTCAATCTATCACGGAAAAACGCACGCTGCTCATCCGTGATTGTAACCTCATTCAAATAACGAGGTTGAAGCTCATCCTTCAGAATAATGTGAAAAATCAGTTTCTCAATTCTGATCTGCTCTCTGTCAGCAGCAGTCAATACACTCTCTTTAGGCATATTACTCGTTCAATTAAAAGGGAAATATCACTTATTGTTGCTTTGAGAATATTCACTTAAATCTTACTTCACTCTCTCTTCCTCCAACATCCTCTCATACTCTTCCTGGGCGCGACGACGCTTGTTGCCCCACTGGGGCCAGAAGAGGTATCGGCAGAATTGCCAGATTCCATTCAAAACACCTTTCAGCGTCATAAACTCATAATATCTTCCGGTCCTAACGGTTCATACTTCCCATCCTTGCACTCTAGCAACACCGAGCCACTTTCCAATGCCCTCACCGTGTGCCATTGCCCAGCTGGAATATTCACCAGAAAGTTGGGACCACCAGGAGTCAATTCAATCCTATCCGT
>Ga0247611_10008284_pt1 | contig 12857 bp, 17 predicted proteins | sample 177DNAGHGhighgp2_FD_192422 | JGI IMG/M metagenome (GOLD analysis project Ga0247611, IMG submission 192422) | Sheep rumen microbial communities from Palmerston North, Manawatu-Wanganui, New Zealand - 1770 DNA GHGhigh gp2 | ecosystem: Host-associated > Mammals > Digestive system > Stomach > Rumen... | reverse complement strand
CCATTTTCCTCCGTCCCTCTGAAGGATGGGGATGGCTGATTGCCGAAGGCTTCACCATCATCGAAACCAATTTCCCCAAAGACCTGATTCAGTACCTTAGGTCAGAGAACCGGCATTAAAGGGACATAGCGACCGGATTTTATACCGGTTTTGGTTTATTATTTGCATCAATAATGTATAGAATGGGCAATATGAAACAATTGGCAACCTTGTTAGCGCTTACGCTGTTCACACTGACGGCACAGGCGCAAAAGAAAGTTTTTGTGCAGGGAACGGCTCCTGCCGAGGTGAAAACCATCTATTTTCTTGACGATCCCTTTTCCAGAGGAAGCCATCCCCTCGACAGCACAGTCTGTGTGGATGGGAAGTGGCAGTTCGAGAAGGAATTTCCGGCCGACAGATATGTCATCGCCGTCCTTGCAGATAAGGATAAGGACAATCCGCAGGCGTGGACTTTCCTGATGGCCGATGGCGAGCCCTCAAGGGCAGACCTCTCCACGGGCAAGGTAGAGGGCTCGAAGGCATCTGTGGCCTTGAACAGCTGTATGAAACGTCTTTTTGCCATGATGTTGTCTGGCAACAAAAGCCAAGAGAAGGAAAACGAGATGCTGACATTGGTGCGCAATACCGTGATGGACAACCTCAACTCCATGCTTCCTGTGATTTTCGTACCACTGATTGCCGACCAGATGACCCTGGGCGACCTCACCCAACTGCTGACTCCCTCCGCTCCCTACTACAACCATCCGTCGATGGCTATGGCCAAGGAGCGACTGAATATGCTCAATGGTAATTCTCCCCGTTCCATCGGGAAAATGTTTACAGATTTTGCGATGGCCGACAGCAAGGGCAAGGAACGTAAGCTCAGCGACTGGTGTGGCAAGGGACAGTATGTACTGATCGATTTCTGGGCCAGCTGGTGTGGGCCGTGCCGCATGGAAATGCCCAATGTCGTGGCTGCATACGAGAAATATCATGCCAAGGGCTTGGAAATCATCGGTGTCTCCTTCGACAATAGCAAGGAACCTTGGCTCAAGGCTGTTGAGGAGCTGAAGATGCCGTGGCCGCAACTCAGCGACCTCGCCGGATGGAAGAGTCTCGGCGGAAAAATCTATGGCATCCGTTCTATTCCATCCAACATTCTCCTTGACGGTGAGGGCAAAATCGTGGATGTCGATCTGCGTGGTCCGATGCTCGAAACCCGTCTGGCAGAGTTGTTGGGAGAGTAGGAGCCTTTCATAAGTAATGTCTTTTCTTATTTGTTTTGATGCCCCGTTTAATGCTTCATTCATAGTGTTCATTCATCATTCATAATGCCTACTGCCTAATGATTTTGGCGTGGGAGTATTTCCTTCTTTTTTTTCTCACTTTTCCCCCATTTTCTCTTCCTTTTTTGAAGGGAAAACTGCGTTTTAAGAAATATTAACTCATTTCCTCATGATTTCCTCACACCTCACAAAGCCTTTATTTATCGGCTTTTCAGCGCATGGAATGAGGAAATGAGGAAAAAATTGAAAAAAAAACTTTGCAGTGCGCGCACGCGCGCGCGAGGACTGCCTTCTTCGCTCGGTGAGCAGCGACGCTTTCATTGCGAACTTCGGTTAGCTCGTTACTGATAGGCAATCATGTTTTCTAAACCTTCGTATATGGCAAATGTAATTAGGGTAAACCCGCATTCCGTTGCTTACCACTTTATCTTTATTCCATTAGTCTGACATTTATTCGCAAATTCACAACTATCTATAAAACTTTCAATATCTCTATCAATTATTACTTTTGAATCTAAATTCTCAATATCATGCTGCTTGTTAATGATGTAGTATTTTCTTCGATGATTTAATTTATTGTCAGTTTTAGCTATAATCCAATAATCATCAGCTTCAGCGTCAATAACATATTCCGCCAAATTTCCTATACTATCATATTGATTTTCATAGGTAGGAATAAGGAGACTACCTCCGTAGCAGGTATTTCCGCGAATGTTTGAGCCTTGAACTATCACACGACCTCCACCATCCCATTCGAGCATATAAATATTACTACCCAAAGAGTATGAACCATTAAATTCGGGCCAAAACAATTCAGTTGCGAATAAAAAAAGGAAGAAACAAATGACTATTGTTAACATACATCCTAGTGTCCTGTACATATAAATTGTTTCTGGTGTTTTTATTTATACTTCAATGAAACAGATATTCTTCTTCAAATTTCTTTCCAACAGATACTATTGTGCTATCTCCTGTTATTTTGTAAAACTCACAATAGGGATAAGTAAGATATTTTATAGGAGCATTCTTCCTGCTTGGAATACTATCATCAAGATAATGAATTCTGCTAATATCAAAATAATTCTTTAAATTTATCCCATCATCAGCATATAGCACAATCAGATTGTCATGAAGATAAAAATAACCTTTTATCTTTGTTCTGTCATACCATGCAGAAGTACGAATTGACATGTAATAATCTTTTTTGAATTGTTCTAAATATAAATTATACATAAAAGCCCTGTTTTTCCTAATATATTCACACAAGACATTGCTCATTTGTGGATTATAAATCAGTCCCGTTTCATCTGTTGTAAAATGTATGTCTTTTCTTACATCACAATTTGAAATTTGAAAAGATCCATCTGACATTACAATAAATTTTTGAATATGAGGATCATCACAGAATGAAGTTCTTACATCTTGAGATTCTGTAAAAAAAATCAATGTATCCGTATTGAATCTGATGTTTTCCTCATATATGACCTTCTTCATTTTCTTGTTATTCAAATATGAAAACATTATCAACTTTCCTTGATGGAAGAAAAAACCATCTGCTAAATTTTTGTTATATGACATTGAGGGTTCTATTGTCATATAATTGATACTATCAATGTCAAAAAAAAATAATTGATATACAGGAAAAGACTTCTTACTATCCATTATATTTTCAGACAGGATGCTATCTAACTGTGAACATATATAATCCTGCTCGTTATTATTCGAAGAATTACAACAAGCAAAACAAGCCAATAGTAGTACAATAATTATTTTCTCCATTTTAAAAAATCTCCATGTTTTTATAGCGCGACCTTTGTAATCTTTCTTTTTATAGGGCGTATAATGAATAATATTTTGGCTTTTTGCATTGTATATATAGAAAGAAGGTCTGTTTTGTTGTTGCTTATCGGCCTTATAATATGCCGAATTAACACTATTCTTTTCCAATAGCTGATTTAAAATTCCTCGTTTTAATGAAATGTGAGAATTTGAATCATATGAAAATAATTATCTTGTTCATTTCAGGGGTATCTGTATTTTATGTCATATTAATCACATTAGTATTATCTCTTACGTTGCAAATTTCGGCATTTAAAAGTTTCTGTCCAAATTTTTTCGTTTTAAAAAGTAAACTCATTTTAAAATCCTTGAAAAAACTGTTCCGTCTTGGAATGAGTATTGTACAAGTCCGTACTTCTTGCTCCAATAATAGTTTTTAATGTCATCTGAATCTGATTTCTCGTTCTCAAAAAACATGATGTCGTTTATAGTAATACCGTCAATCTGCAAACTTGTTGCATTCAAGGGGATGTCATATGTCCATCCTTCAATTAATACAGAAGAGAAACTAATAGGTCTGTCTTTGCTTCTCTTTTCGATATGCATAATTCCTCCTGCATTAGAGCTAAGAATATATCGCACATCTGCTGTTGCAATATAGTCTTTATTGCTTGTATTAAAGTACCCCCAGTTGATAGGATTCAAAGAATTATGAATAGTAATTTCCTTTATCGTGACGGTGTCTAGAATACCGGTCTGAGACCTTAAAATAAAGATTTCACCTTCATGCCTATTTGTTACCCATTCCAGTTCTTCTTCGTTCATGTGTGTTATGCTATGATAAACGCAAGAATGGAAAAAGAATAAAAGAAGCAAAATAGGAGAAGTCCATTTTAACAATCTTTTCATGGCTCTGGAAGTTTATGTTTTAAAAAATCATTAATTATGTGGGGAGCATGAATGCGAGTTTAATGCCAATGCCGAAAAATATGAATTATACAAAACATCATAGAGATTATACTGATGATATACGGAATAAGTTTGTCCCCTATCAAAGCCTTGATATTGGCTTGTTGGTTTAAGGATAATAATGAATATGCGGCATCTATTAATAGCATGAGTATAACATAGAATATGCATAGGAATACAAATATTTATATTATCGTTTTCATTTGTTTATTGCTTTTGTATAATCTTTATTTCCAATGTGTCAGTACGTATAACATCATAAAGAGTGTAATAGTCCCCTCTTTCTGTATTATGAAACAACGTGATGACATGAGTTATGTCATCTTTTGGAATATATGTGCACTTATTCTTGTCGTATATAAAAAAACTCGAATCAGAAAATGCCACTATTTTACACTTAGGGGGCAGTTCTCCGATAAATGGATTGTTTACAGGGAAGTCTTTTGGAGCCATGGAATTTGAACTTTGTTCTTCTAAAGAAAACAAATCCTTGAACTCACGTCCTTTTCGAATATAGACCGTATCCACACCTTCTACAAAAAGTAAAGATATAACATCAGTGCAATAATTATTGTGAATATCGAATGATATACTGTCGCTTTTTATCTTCCCTGCTTGATAGAGAGTAAAAAGCAATAGTGAGTCCTGCTTTTGCTCTTTCATTTCTATGCTCCATCCAACCCGATCAAAGTTTGCCACAAACTTGCGATCATTAGACGATAAGATCCTGATAAGCAGAAGTGACATGTATATCACTACTGGTGAAAAAATAAGGACTAAAATAAATATATATATATTTGTTTTCATTTATTCAGCATTCACTGGTTAATAGGAAGTGCAATAATATCGTATGGATAGGAAATCCTGCTTACGCTATATGGTTCTTCAATTCCTGGACAAGTTTCCTTTATTTGTTGATTACTAAAAATCTTAATGCCGCTGATGACACAATTGTAATCACTATAGTCAAATGAAGAAGTTGTTTCTTTGTAAAGAATCATTGAGAAAGAATTACAAGGTTCTATACATTTTATAAAACAATCTTTTGTTGCGCTAGGATGCCACCATTCCCCTAGCATATTAGGGTCGGTTCCGACATCATAAATGGAGAAATCTCCCTTTCGCTTCTTTAGATAATACTTTATAGCCTTTCGGTAATCTTGATCATAGCCTTTTTGGTCATACCATATCCACAAGGTTTCGCTATTATTATTGTAAATAGTGACAATAATTTGTTGCACTTGGCAAGAATCATAGTTTACCACTATGGTGTCTATTTTCATGTCAAAAGCAAATGCAGATCGTGATGTTATCATCAATAACATTAATACTATTCTTAATCTTCTCATATATTACTTGAAATATGAAACTGTTTTCATTCTAGCCCTTTTAATATTATTTCTTAATTTAAAATCCTTGAAAAAAGTGTTCCGTCTTGGAATGTATACTGCACAAGTCCATATTTTTTGCTCCAAGCATAACTCTTTATAGAGTTAGCGTAATCATAATTTGTAATTTGTTCTGTATTTCTTTCGTCAAAAAACATTATATCATTGAACGTGACACTGTTGACTTTTAATGTTGTCAATTTTAGAGGTATTTCTGTTGACCATCTTCCTAATAGCCCGCCAGAAAAAAAGAGAGGCTTGTTATTATACAATTTTTGAACATAAAGAGTTCCTACGCATCCAGTAGCTCTATTAAAACTATAATGAATGCATCCCCCAGCTATATAATCCGTATTACTTGTATTAAAGTATGCTATGTTGAAAGGATTCAAAGAATTGTAAATCTCAATTCTATATATTTTTGCAGTATCTTTTTTCCCATTACTAGATTGGAAATACATAATTTCGCCCTCATGTCTATTTGCTACCCATGCCAGTTCCTCATCATTCATGTGTGTTATGTAATGATAAACGCAAGAATGGAAAAAGAATAAAAGAAGCAAAATAGGAGAAGTCCATTTTAACAATCTTTTCATGGCTCTGGAAGTTTATGTTTTAAAAAATCATCTACCTAAATTCCGCAGCACTTTAGTTCATTTATTTTTCTAAGTTCCTGAGCAACAAAAAGTTCTTCGACGCGCGAAGCGGCAAAGCCGAGCGGCCCAGGATTTTGCCATGTCAGATTTTTCACTTACCTTAGTGCTGCGTTTAAAGACAAGCAAAATCATCAATGGCATGGCAAATGTACAAATATAATCTGAGAGAATCACTCCTTTTGGAGGAATATTTCACATGAGGGAGCTGTTTTATTCGGTGCAAAGATATCTATAAAAATCCCAATTAATAAATAATGCCGAAATTCTCAAAGTCTTTTTGGCAGGAAGTGCCAAAATTCTCAAAGATATATACCTTGTATATGCCAAAAATCTCAATGCTTACTAATCAAACAATCCATTCAGTCAGGTTTCCTGCATCCACTCTTCCTCCAATTCTTCTTGTTTAAACTTTCCAGTTCGGTTTTTTTTATTTACCTTTGCATTCAAACCATATACAAAGGAAAGTTTGAAAATAGACGGAATGTATAAAATAGGTGAGATAAGAAACGACTTCCCCATCCTTGCACGAGAAGTGTATGGCAAACCGCTGGTCTATCTCGACAATGCGGCCACCACTCAGAAACCACTCTGTGTGCTTGACGCCATGCGTGAAGAGTATCTGAATGTCAATGCCAACGTCCACCGAGGCGTACACTACCTTTCCCAGCAGGCCACCGACCTCCACGAGGCGGCACGCGAGACGGTGCGCCGTTTCATCCATGCCGGGAAGACAGAAGAGATTGTCTTTACCCGTGGCACTACGGAAAGCATCAATCTGGTGGCCAGCTCTTTCGCTGAGGCTTTTATGAAACCTGGCGACGAGGTGCTCGTCACCGATATGGAACACCACAGCAACATCGTTCCTTGGCAGCTGCAGGCGCAACGCAAAGGCATCGTGGTGAAGCATGTTGCCGTAAACGATGATGGTACGCTTGCATCGATACTTCCATACCTCTCAGAGCGCACGAGGTTGGTCAGCGTTACCCATGTGAGTAATGTCTTGGGTACGGTAAATCCGGTGAAAAACATTGTTTGCCAGGCTCATGAGCGAGGCATCCCTGTGTTGGTTGACGGCGCACAGAGCGCCCCACATATAAAAGTTGATATGCAGGAACTCGACTGCGACTTCTATGCCTTCAGCGGACACAAGATGTACGGACCGACCGGCATCGGTGTGCTCTATGGAAAGGAGGAGTGGTTGGAGAAGATGCCACCTTATCAGGGCGGGGGAGAGATGATAGACCGTGTGACATGGGAAAAGACAACATTCGAACGACTTCCGTTTAAGTTTGAGGCCGGCACTCCCGACTATATCGCCACCCATGGACTGGCCACAGCCATCGATTACGTCAGTAGGCTGGGCATGGAAAAGATTGCTGCTCATGAGCAAGAGCTCACGCGCTATTGCATGGAACGGCTACAGGAGCTGCCGGGCATCCGCATTTATGGCTGTCCCCTCCCGGAAACTACGGAACAAGGAAAAAACTGGTGTCACGATGCGGTGGTGTCTTTCAATGTAACATCTCCACAAGGGGAAACGATTCACCATCTGGACGTCGGTACGCTGCTCGACCGCCTGGGAGTGGCCGTGCGAACGGGGCACCATTGTGCGCAGCCGCTCATGGAGCGTCTCGGCGTGCAAGGAACCGTGCGTGCCTCCTTTGCCTTATATAACACAAAAGAAGAAGTGGATACGTTTGTCGCAGCTCTTCGCCGCGTCATAACCATGTTCTGAATCCGTATGCTGGTGTGCTATAATTCACGACGGCACTTCATCACGGCATGAAGAAACCAAAGGCAGCAGGCTGCGCGAAGCATGAGCGGACCGTCGGCAGGGAAGGCTGCAAAGAAAAAGGCCGCCTGCGCGTTGAGCAATGACCAGGTTTGGCGCATGTTGAGATTACGCTCCAAAATATGCGAGTAGTATGCACGAAGCATGACCATGGGCTTTCTTACCAACATTGACAGTTGCTGAAGGTTGCCACTGAATGACTTGTTCACGAGGATAGCAGTATTCTTTTCCATATCTTTTGATGTTTGATGTTTAACTTGACGGGTGCAAAGATACGGCAGTATATTGAAATGTCACTTCCATTTTGAAAAGTGAGTGTTAAATTTTTAGGAAAATAGCAAAAAAAGAGCAGAAGATGTTGAAAAGCCATTATTACGAAGGTTTTGTAGAGGCCGGATGCGATGAAGCTGGGAGAGGGTGTCTGGCCGGAAGTGTCTATGCGGCAGCCGTCATTCTGCCCCCCGACTACAACAATCCCGCACTAAACGACTCCAAACAACTTTCACTGAAGCGACGCTATGAGCTGCGTGAAGAGATCCAGCGCGATGCTGTGGCATGGGCTGTGGGCATTGTTACGCCAGAGGAGATAGACCACATCAACATTCTGCGGGCCAGTTTCCTGGCAATGCACCGTGCTTTGGACCAGCTGTGTGTACGTCCCGAAGCCATCATCGTTGATGGCAACCGCTTCGAACCCTACTCCGAGCCTTCTTCCAAAGGTCAGCATACTCCTTCCCATATCCCCCATACTTGTATTATCAAGGGTGACGGCAAGTATCAGGCTATCGCCGCTGCAAGCATCCTTGCCAAGACCTACCGTGATGACTATATGGACCAACTGGCAGAGGAATATCCTATGTACGATTGGCTTTCCAACAAAGGCTATCCCACCAGAAAACATAGAGAGGCCCTGCGACAATACGGGCCGAGCCCCTATCACCGCATGTCGTACAACCTTCTCGGCTCTCAGGAACTGGAACTGAAATTTGAATAGTGTATGCTGAATCACAATCGATATGCCAAAGAACTCGACCTGCTATTGATGATGATCGACGGCGAGGGACATACCACCATGGAACTCTGCGAGGTGCTTGGCACTACTCGACGCAATCTCTATTACTACCTGGACTTCCTGCGTGAATATGGCTTTTTGGTAAACAAAGTGGGAACACGCTACAGCTTGGCCCCCTCGTCACCCTTCTTTCGTGATATTGCTCGCAACGTGAGTTTCACAGACGAGGAGGCGGGATATCTCTATAAGCTGGTGGAAGCCGTTCAGCAACGTAATGTGCACACAGAGGCGGTACGCAACAAGTTGCGCCGCTTCTATGACATCCGGCTGTTTACCGATAAACGACTGCATAACAGGCTCTTGCAAAACATCAACCTCCTACACGACGCTATGGAACGTAAACGAGTGGTCATACTCAAAGACTACTCTTCACCCCATAGCCGCTCGGTCAGCGACCGCCAGGTGGAACCTTTCATGCTCTTGAACGACGGCAGTGATGTGCGGTGCTATGAACTCTCGTCGCACATGAATAAGACTTTCAAACTGTCGCGCGTCGGAGAAGTGCGCATTGTGGAAGATGTCAAGTGGTCACATGAGTATATGCACAAGACAGTGTTTACCGACCTTTTCCTCTTTAGTGGTGAGGAACGCTATCATGTCACTCTTCGGCTCGGTCAGCTTGCTCACAACCTCATGCTGGAGGAATATCCCTTGTCGGCTAACTGTCTGAAGCCCGACGGCAAGGACCACTGGCGCTTGGAAACCGACGTGGTGAGCTATGCCGGAATCGGACGGTTTGTCTTGGGATTGGCAGAAGACATTGAGGTGATTGGCGACGAAGGACTGAAGGATTATCTCCATGAGCGTGTCAGGCGGATGAATTTCAGATAAGATATAAGAACAGATTACCAATCAGAGAGTAACAGAAAATTATAGCAAAAAGTTTGGTGGATTCAAGAAAATGCACTACCTTTGCAGCCGATTTCAAAGTATGAGCTTAGGCTCTTCGGGATGTAGCGCAGTTGGTAGCGCACTACGTTCGGGACGTAGGGGTCGGGCGTTCGAGTCGCCTCATCCCGACTTGAAAAATCGACAAGTCGGAAGTGCTAAATAAACAACAACGATTTGTCTGCTTGCTAAATTTCTCAGAGAGAGGGGGCGTAGCCCAGTTGGTTTAGAGCGCTGCAGTCACATTGCAGAGGTCAACAGTTCGAGCCTGTTCGTCCCCACACACGAAGCTCCGCAAAGATTTCCTTGTGGAGCTTCTGCGTTTTTTAGTGTCACGCCCCTTTGTTATAAAGTTAAAAAAACTTGTATAAGTTATAAAAAGTCCCCGTATAATCCTTGCGCTCCTTGTCATTTCAAATAACCTAATATCGTCTCTGGCGATACCATCATCTTCGTGATTGCACGCTTGTCTAAGAGTGACAGCACACGATCATCTACAAAGTTATCAATCAGCACAATCCTCTTCTTGGCACTTCTCACCAAATCAGAAACATAAGTCCAAGCGTCCCATACACAGCCGGTAGCAAAAATCTGTTCAGGCAAAAGCTTAGGCGATATATCGTCCATTTTTGTCATAAGAACACTGATTTTCTCATCTGTTAGACCCCAGTACGCTACTCAACATTCCTATGCCATTTCTTGTGAATGCATATGGGAGCGTCCTAATTTTAGAGAGGTTTTTTGTGGTCGCAAATTGCGACCGCAAAATTGAGATAGCCTCATCCTCCGGTGTTTTTGCAGCCGCAATTTGCGACCGCAAGATGTTCCACTCCTCTTTAGTGAGTTGGAACATAAAATCATCAGGGAAACGCTTTATATTGCGTTTCACTTGTTCGTTAAGGCGTTTGTTAAGGACTCCATAGAGCATCGCCAAATCAAAATCGACCATCACCTTCTGCCCACGGATGGTGAGAATAAGACTTTCGATATTGATATTATTGAGGGCACGATTTGTGAGCGTGAGCTGTGATTTGTCACTAATTCTAATAGTTTCCTCACTCTGGTTATTATCTTGAATAGATTGTAACATCCCCAACATTTCATCAAAACGGAAATTCAATGCATAAAATTTGAATTGGTTTATCCTTGAACGAACAAATATGATGTCTTCAAGAAAAGTCTCAATATTATTCGTCCAAGTATAATACCTTTGCTTGTTAGGTATATCATGATAATGGCCACCCTTTGGTAGCGTATTCATAATTGCTTGTCCTTCTTCTATTAGATCCTTAATTCTCATATACTCTTTACTCTTCAAATGGATAAGTTTCATCGTAAATGTCGCTCAGAAGTTTCTCTTTGTAGAGCCAGTGAGCACCGGGGGCAATGTGCTTGACCTTGTAGCCTTTCAACTTGGCAGAGAGTGAACTGATAGAAGTTTCCTCGCCGTTGTAGTTGATTCTGCGCTCCGACACAATCGTGACGGTTATCGTAGGGTCATCTTTCCAATGCAGCACATCACCTTTTTGCATTCCCATTTCGTAGAAGTTAAGCGGTGGACGGTGAATCTGTGCCTTTGCCGATGCAGCCTTATCGTCATCAGTCAAGTCGCTTTCTATTTCGTCGCTCACTTCTTCCGTTACGTCGGTATGGTGGAATAGTTCAAGAATGGCCTTGGCCTGTTCCACTTGTATACGGAAGAACTCACGGTTAGCATTGATGCGCTGCGGAGCAAAGGCCGTATGCAGGGCTTTCTCAATCTTGGCGCAGTCGCCTTTCTTCACCTTGCAAGCAAACTGACACTCAAAGGGAACAGGAACGCCCGTTGTATAGAGTTCCTTCATTCTCTTGTCTATATCTTCCTGCGTCGTCATGCCAATCTTTACAAGGCCAGGCATTACAGGATTGGTTAAAAGATAAACTATTCCGTATTCCATGTTATTATATTGATTCTAACATTTGCTTAAATTCTTTCTCTGTTGGCAAATATAGTTTGTATCTCGATGCGAATATCTGTTTGCCTTCATTCAGTACAGAATATTTCACGATAGCCTCACTTTTTTGTGAACAAAGAATGATTCCAAGAGTAGGATTGTCATCCTCATTCCGGTATAGAGCATCGAACATGCGGATGTAACTATCCATTTGCCCTACATCTTCATGGGTGAGTTTACCCAGTTTAAGGTCTATCAAAACATGACATTTCAAAATGCTATGATAGAATACAAGATCAACGTAGAAGTCATCTTCATCATAGCGCATCCGTTTCTGTCGTGCTACAAAGCAGAAACCGCGTCCAAGCTCCAACAGGAATTGTTGCAGGTGGTCAATCAATGCCTGTTCAATGTCACTCTCTCTAAGTGCAGGATACTCTTTCAAATTAAGGAATTCCAATACAAACGGGTCATGAATAAACTGTTCAGGCTTCAGTTCACTCATCTTTTGTTTTGCTTCAGCAACAACAGGAGCCTTATCCTTGCTTGCTAATAACCGTTCATAATAGAGTGTTGATATTTGCCTGTCCATCTGGCGTGTGCTCCAGACACTGTCTGCCGCTTCATTCATATACCATATTCGGGCTTGCTCATTCTCCACACTTATAAGTCGGCGATAATGTGACCATGTCAATTCGTGACGCAGTGTGTCACGAATTGGAAAACATCTGTAAAACAGGCGCATATAGCGTAGATTACTTTCGTCAAATCCTTTTCCGAATTCAACAGAAAGTTTTGCCGCCAGTTCTTTTAGTAAGCCCTTTCCGTAATCTGCTCTGGCTTCCCCGTGCTGTTCATGTTCAACAATTTGCTGACCAATCAGCCAATAACTCTCAACCATAGCAAAGTTCACAGCACTATATGCCCGCTGTCTGGCATTGGCCAAGATGTTTCTGATACCAGCATAGAGGTCTTCGACTTCCTGCTGGTTTATTAATCCCTTTTCGTTCTTGTCGTTATTCATTGCAGAATTCTTTATGACCTTATATTATAATAATGAAACCACCTTTTCTGTGCAATGGTTACTTGATTCTTAGCACTCTGTCTACCG
>Ga0247611_10008283_pt1 | contig 12858 bp, 12 predicted proteins | sample 177DNAGHGhighgp2_FD_192422 | JGI IMG/M metagenome (GOLD analysis project Ga0247611, IMG submission 192422) | Sheep rumen microbial communities from Palmerston North, Manawatu-Wanganui, New Zealand - 1770 DNA GHGhigh gp2 | ecosystem: Host-associated > Mammals > Digestive system > Stomach > Rumen... | reverse complement strand
GATGAGTCCCTCGCGGATGGGGTCGGTGTTCTTGCTGGCCCCGTGCATCATCGATGCGGTACCCACACCGGCCTCGTTGACAAAGGCGGCACGCCTGGCCCCGGTCAAGGCCACGTAGGCAAAGGCGCCGAAGCCCGCACGCATGTCGAAGGCCCCCTGAAAGATCTGGCCAAACACGCCGGGAATCTCCCTGAAATGCATCGCCATGATCACCATCACCAGGATAAGATAGAGGATCACCATCACCGGGACGATGCGCGATGCAAACAGGGCAATGCGCTTGATACCTCCCAGGATGACGGCCCCCACGATGGCCACCATGACCAGGCCCATGATGAAACGCAGCGTGAGCGTGTTGTCGATGCCCATGGGCGTGGTGAATACCGTTGTCACCGACTCCACCAGCTGGTTGGCCTGCATGAAGCACAGGGTGCCCACGAGGCCAAAGATGGAGAAGGCCACAGCCAGGGGTTTCCACTTCTGGCCCATCCCCCTGGTAATGATGTACATGGGACCTCCCTGCACCTCGCCTGCACTGTCACGCCCCTTGTACATGATGGACAGCGAGCCCTCAAAGAACTTGGTGCTCATGCCCACGAGGGCGCTCACCCACATCCAGAAGACGGTGCCTGGCCCGCCAATCGACAATGCGATGGCGACGCCCGCGATGTTGCCCATGCCCACCGTTGCGGCAATGGCACTCAAGAGAGCCTGGACCGAACTGATCTGTCCCGACTGCTTGCCCTGGTCGCTGGCCTGCTTGTCACGCAAGGCCCGCAAAGCCCATGGCAAGCGCCTGATGGAGACCGCTCCCGAATAGATGAACAGGAACAATCCTCCACCAATGAGCAGAAAAAACTCAGGATAGCCGCACACTGCGTCGCTGGCATCCACAATCCATTGACTCAAAGCATCTAGCATGTTTTCCATATCTTGTCTTGTCGTTTTTTTAATGAATGGGGCAAAGATACACCATTTTCCCGAAAAACCTGCCTACTGCTGTGAATTTCCCCAGGGCAACCGCACAAAAATGTGTCGTAAAAAACACCCGGAGGGTGGCCTCTGAGTAGCCCCAGGTGACGCAATTCGCTGAGCGATAGCGAAGTAGATTGCGTCACCTGGGGATAAGCATGCAACAATCCATGTCGCTGGAGGCGACCCCTTACTTGTCATCGACATTGGGGTCGCCTTCAGCGACCCGAGGAGATGACCTCTATACCCCCAGTGAATCAGGTGCCCTCGCTCACGCTCGGACGCCTGATTTACTGGGGGTTATTCAATGGGCCGCCCTTTGGGCGTCTGGACACACAGCATGACTTGTCGCACACAACCGATTTTGGTGCGGTTGCAACTGTGATTTTCCCCTATTCCGGACCCGATATTTGCCTCAAGGCAAAAGGAAACCCCGCGGGGCCGATGGTGGCTCCACGGGGATAAAACGTTGTTGGTGAGAAGTGTTGCTAGAATCAGCCGTTGTGCTTCTTCATGACCTTGATGAGGTCAAGCATCTTGTGGCTGTAGCCAATCTCGTTGTCGTACCATGAAACGACCTTGACAAACTTGTCGGTGAGGTAAACACCAGCGTCAGCGTCAAAGATCGAAGTCAGGGGGCAACCCAGGAAGTCGCTGCTGACGACCTTGTCCTCGGTGTAACCCAGGATACCCTTGAGCTCGCCCTCGCTGGCCTTCTTCATGGCAGCGCAGATCTGCTCCTTGGTAGCGGGGTTCTTGAGGTTCACGGTGAGGTCAACTACCGACACGTCGAGGGTGGGCACGCGCATCGAGATGCCGGTGAGCTTGCCGTCGAGTTCGGGAATGACTTTACCCACGGCCTTGGCAGCGCCGGTCGAGCTGGGGATGATGTTGCCGCAAGCGGCACGTCCGCCGCGCCAGTCCTTAGCGCTGGGTCCGTCGACGGTGCGCTGGGTAGCGGTAACCGAGTGAACGGTTGTCATCAGACCGCTCTCGATGCCAAAGTTGTCGTTCAGCACCTTAGCGATGGGTGCCAGGCAGTTGGTGGTGCAGCTGGCGTTGCTGACGATGGTCTGTCCGTCATACTTGTCGGTATTCACGCCGCAAACAAACATGGGAGCCTGACGGCCGTCATCCCCCTTCTTGCTGGGAGCAGAGAGGACCACATACTTGGCACCAGCCTTCAAGTGCTGCTCGGCGCGGTCCATGGTCAGGTAGAAACCGGTGGATTCAACGATATACTCAGCGCCGATCTCACCCCAGGTGATATTCTGGGCTTCCTTCTCGGCGAACACGCGGATGTGCTGACCGTTGACGATGAGTTCCTTCTTCTCCAGGTCATAGTCAACAGTGCCGTTGAAGCGTCCGTGCATGGTGTCATACTTGAGCATATAAGCCATGTAATCAACGTCAAGCAGGTCATTGATACCTACAACCTCGATGTCGTTTACATTCTCGGGCTCAAAAGCTGAACGGAAAACAAAACGGCCAATACGTCCGAATCCATTAATACCGATTTTAATCTTCTCCATAATGATTCTTTTAATGATTTTTAAAAATTAATGAAGTTATATAACTGTTAGTTCATTTTTTTAGTACCTTTGCAATGCGTTACTGCCATGACAGTCGCTTTGCGACTGCAAAGTTAAGTAAAATTTTGACATAACATTGACTTTGAGTGGCAAAATGCTTGTTTGGAACTATTAATTAAGATAGTTTAATAGTCAGTCACAGATCGGTACAACACAATACTATCTATTATATTAATTTTTTAATACTGTAAAATTATGGGTTTTATCAAAGAATTTAAGGAGTTTGCCATGAAGGGCAACGTGATGGACATGGCTGTCGGTGTTATCATCGGTGGTGCCTTTGGCAAGATTGTCACCTCGCTTGTTGACGACGTGCTGATGCCCGCAATCGGCCTGCTCACTGGCGGTATCGACCTCTCGGGTCTGGAGTATCACTTGCCTCCCGTGAGTGAGATGGTGGGCGAAGCAGCATCGGCCGTTGGTGCCGAGGGTGCCGTTGACGCCGCTGCCAACGCTGTTAATACAGCGGCTGCCAACGCAGGCGTAGCTGCCGAGGCTACCGGTGCTGTGCTCAAGTATGGTGCGTTCATCCAGAACATCATCGACTTCATCATCATCGCATTCTGCATCTTCTTGATGATCAAGTTCATGAACAAGCTCATGCCCAAGAAGGAAGAGCCCGAGGCTCCTGCTGGTCCCACCCAGGAAGAGCTCCTTACCGAGATTCGCGACCTGCTCAAGAAGCAGAACTAAGGGAGAGCCCTTACACACAACGACCGCACCCCCGCATGCGCTGCAACCAGTCGATGCGATGGGTGCGGTTGCTGTCATGGTTGCCCCCCGGGTGCTGGCCGATGGTGACAAAAAGAAAGCTGCACCAATTCATCAGTGGTGCAGCCTCTTGTTCGGGTAAAAATACTGGAATACTATTCGTTGATCTTGAGCAAGCCTGTACGATACGCTTTACCAATCAACTCAGCCACGTTACGCGAATTGGTCTTGCGCAGTAACTGCTTGCGGTGATACTCCACAGTGTTGGAGGAAATGAATATTTTCTCTCCTATCTCCTTGCTGTTATACCCTGATGACAGCAATTCGAGCACCTCCTTCTCTCGGGAGGTCAGTTCAATCTTAGGGGCACTCATAATATCATGTTTTTTGATAAGTTGCTAATTATAACATATTTGCAAATATATAGAGTAAAACTTATCAAACCAAACAAAACGACATAAATTTCAGCAATTTGATACCAAAACTATTCATTTCAGTAGAAAAATTTGTTTTTGTGAAATCCTTTTGTATATTTTTTTATTCACTTTTGATTACTGAGTGTGTTTTTCTTGCATTGTGGCACCTATTGGAAAGCATAATATCAAGTTTAATAGTGCCCGCCACCCTTTCACCCTTGCGCTCTAGAGCCTAAATTTAACAGTAATCGGGTAGAGGAAAACGAGGAAAATCTCCCCTGGGACGAATTCACCCGTCAGGGCTGTTTCTTCAACATATAGGTTACGGTCTCTCCATGGGATGTTACCCTGGTGAGCAAGACCCGTCCATGTGGCCTGCTCTCAACAGTGAAATCATTGAAGGCTTCCAGCCCCGGCATGCTGATGTAGAAAACGCTCGCATCGGGAAAGGCGACGGTCAACCTGGCATCGTCACCTTCCTCCCAGGTGCCATAACTGGCCACCAGCTGCTCATGGCCATACACCTGCGACACCCTGAACACATGGCTCTGAAACTGGAAGAAGTAGTCACCCACGACCGTGGGCTGGGAGTCATCGACCGTGATGGCCTCGACATGCCATGTGCCAAACCACATGCCGATGTCACCGTGATTGCGGGTGCAGGCCCCCACCAGCAATGCCACCAGGAGCAACACGATGCTACTATTATAATATAATGTTGTCCTTCTCATCGATGCTTGATATTAAAATTGCCACTATAGGAAAGGCCCAGCAGGGATCCCCAGTTGTTGCCATAGAGTGAGCCGTGGTCCATTGCCACGGTGGCATTGACCACCCACCTGGAAGACTTGTTGCCGGTGTGATATTGAATCTTGAGTGCCATCGAGAAGTCGTCAACGCTACCCGCACGTGGAATCAGTGGGGTGCCCCAAGCCCTGCGATAAGAACCCATCAAGCGGTAATACCAGTTCTCATGAAGCCATCCATGGATGGCGGCGTGGAAGCCGCGCAGCACGTTGTCGCGATAGCGCATGTAGCCGTCCAGGTTATAGAGCGGCGACTTGACAAATGGGGAGCCGATGGACATGCCACGGCTCTGATAGCCATTGTAGATGTAGTTGTTGTAATAGTCATCGGCACCCGACGAGTGGCTGGTGATGGGCGTGCCGGGCAGGTCGTTGGGCGTCCAGTGGATGGGGCCACTGTGGTTGGTGAAGTCGATGTACTCGATGACAGCGCCCTGCAGCAACGGCCGTCCTGAACCGTTGCGATACTCCAGCCCCCACAGGCCGTCAAAGCCGTTCATCTTGCCAATGCCCGAGCCATCTTCCCACAGCCACTGCGTGTAGGCACGCAGGCTGCGACGCTGCGCCAGCTTGTACTCCAATGCGATGTCCCAGGCACCCAGGTGGTTGCCCTCGACAAAGGAATCGCCCGCACTGTTGCCGCCACTGCCCGCGATGAAGGTGCGGAAGAAGGCCTTGGCGTCGGCTTTCATCTTCACGGTGCGCGTCACCTTCCCGTCCTCATAGTAATCGGCCGATCCTCCAAACTGGCAAGCTGACTGAGCACCGATGGTGAATACCAGCGGCTGATGAGGGTTGGTGCGCAGGTGCAGGCTCTTGTAATGTAGCCACGTTCCCGTGGTGATGAAGTGGTTATAGTAGTTGTAGTGGTGCTCAAGCCACTTGTCGTCCAGCTCGCGGAAGTAGCCAAACTCGCCCGTGAGCTGCACCCAGCCCCTGGTGAACGGGATATTCTGGAAATCGATGAAACCGGCACGCATTCCCACGGGGGGACGTGCGTTGCCGCTCCACACCAGGTCGCCGCTGCTCAACGAGCCATTGACGATGGGGGAAGATTTATAGGCTTGTCCAGCGAGGGCATAGATGCTGCGGTACTTGCCCTCAACATAGGCCTGCTGAATCCACGCCCGCGCCGGATGCTGCTGCTGCACCTCAAACTGGCCGTTGCCTGCCACATAGCGCTCATACCCCGCGCTCGAGGCAAGTCCGCCCCAAGCCTCAATGCCCGCGCCCCACGAGAAACGCTTGGAAGTGACCATCCCCTTGAATAATGCTGCCGTCGCCAGAGCAGAGTACTGCTGAGTGACAGTTCCACCGCTGTTGGAGGAAATGTAGTAGGGGGCCAGCTCGATGTTGCCTGCATTCAACTGGATACCTGCAAGGAAGAAGCACTGTTCGCCGGTCGCGTTGACCAATGAATCCACCAGGGGCTCGGCACAGTGGGGGGCAACGGTGATGGCAGGATTCTGTCCCCATGCTGCCATGCCGATGCCCAACGCTAGGGTGATGATGACGGATGATAACGTATTTCTCATCATGGTGTGGGTGTGTGAGGGGGGAAAACTGGAGGTTATCGTTCAATGTTTGCCAGATAGGAGTCGATGTGGCGACGCTTCTTCTCGTCGGCAATCTCATCCAGGTTGATGAGGATACCCGTCTCCTCCACATTGCCAAACTCGCGGTTGATGGCGGTGCCCAGCAAGAGCATCTTGGGCGACAGTCCCATATAGGCATTGACCAGCGGCGGGATGTTGATGCCATGCTGGCGGATGAAAGCGTTGAGCCGCTTGTAGTCCTCACGGAAGTCATTACCCACAAAGTGGGCCATCAGCACCGGGTCATCGTTGCGCGTGTCGGGGAGCGGATCGATGGGAACCACCAGCCCCTCCTTGTCGCGGAAGTAGAGATTCAGGAAGCACAGCAGCATGTCGCGGCAGTCACGCACATAGCTGGGGTACATCGTCATCTTGCCGAACATGTACTCGACTTGCGGATAAATGATGGTGAGAGCCCCCAGGCCATCCCACAGGTTATCCAGTGCAAACAAGGCCCTTGCGCCCTCGCGTGTCGATTGGTATTCAGGCCGGACAAAAGAGCGTCCCAGCTCGATGGTCACGGGCAGAATCTCGTTGAGGAAGCGCTGGCTGAAGTTGAACAAGTGTCCCGTGGCGATGCGCGGCACCCCATCGAGCACCTGCACATTCCAGCCGCAGATAAAGCGATAAGCACCAATGATTTCCCGCTTCTCGGGGTTCCACACCAGCAGCTGCTGGCAGGGCGGGTCCATCAAGTCAAACTCGTCGATGTCACAAGACTTGCCCGTCCCCCCTCCCGAGGCACGGAAAGAGATTTCACGCAGACGCCCGATCTCACGCATGGTGTTGGGTGCGTTATGTGCCGAGACCACATAGATGTCATTATCGGCCTTGTTGGTGTGCCGCAACAGGCGATCGGGGGTGAGTTCCTGCTCGATGAGATGGACGGGGATGGGTTCAATAATCGGTTCCATAGGCTATATCTTCAGGGTTAGCGTGGCGAGAGTGCCATCGAGTAAACAATATCGCGCAGCCTGGAGGCTTCCTGCCTGGGGCGTGAGGCGTCAAGCGTCGTCCACGGTATAGGGTCACCGATGACGACCCGCAGGGTGCTGCCGCTCTGCTTGAGCATCTCCCTGGGCAAGAAAACCAGTTCGATGTTGAACTTGATGCCCAATCTCTTGCGCCAGTGTGCAAAACGATAGAAAAACCTCGAGTTGCGGGCATCAAAAAAGACGGGCACGATGTCACGCTGGTAGGCCGTGGCATGGACAACAGCCGCCTTGTGCCATGGCAGGTCGGCAATGGAGCCGTCGGGCTGCATGCGCGAGCACAGTCCGGCGGGAAATGTGATGAACTGGTTGTCGCTCGACAATGCCTCATCGACCTGGGCTGCCGTGTGTCGCGACTGGCTACCATACTTGTTCACGGGCAGGAAAACGTCACGCAGCGGCTCGACAGCCATGAGCAAGTCATTGACCAGGAACTTGATGTGATGATGATAACGGTTGCCCAGCAGCGAGATGAGCGCCAGGCCGTCAAGTCCGCCCAACGGATGGTTAGAGACAAACATGAAACGGCCCTCGTTGAGTTTATCAAGCCCTTGTGCTTCGACCTGAATGTGCATCTCATCGAGAGCAGCCGTTGCCGCATCCACACTGCACTTGCCCGCCATGTGCTTGAGAATGGCATTGAGGCGGTCCTGGCAGATGATGCGCTCGATCCAGCGCACCACCATGCGGGGCAGGTAGCGGTAGTGTCGGGGGAGACGCTCCCTCAGCACCTTATCCACGTCTATTTTCATTGGCTCGCTGTTCATCGTTTTCTGTCATGGCTTGATGAAAAACATACAAAGTTAGTAGTTTTGGATGAAAACCGAAAGCATCAAGCAAAAAATTTGCCCACCAACGCAAAAAGTTATACTTTTGCCATCGAAAAACCGACCATTGATGGTAATACACAGAAACACCCACATGAAAGAAGGATGGACAATGTCACAGGCATTATTGATGCTTGCCGAGGTCATCGCTGTGGCGCTACTCGCTGCAGCGGCGGTTCACACCTTCGGGTGGAGTGATGGCCTGAGCATCACGATTTCCTACTTCATCGCCTATCTTGTTCCCCGCATCATTCTCACCCGTTCTAGAGGCTACACGGTGGCAGCAGGGGTCATCCTGCTGGCCGTGACGGCCGTGATTGTTCCATTTGACCTCCTGAGGCTTGCGCACTGGACCCAGCTGGATGAGTTCACGCTGTCGTTCCCCAACATTCAGGGAGACGGCCGCAACTACTACAAGATCGCCCTGGCCATGTACAACCACACGTTAACCGGCAAGGACACGTTGATACAACCAGGATTCTCAATGATGATCGTCGGCCTGTGGAAACTGTTTGGCGTGAGTGCGGTGTGGCCCCAAGCGATGAACCTCATGTTCACCTTGACAGCAGTGGTGCTCACTGGTCTCACCACCCGCCGCCTGCTCACGGGCCGCCTGTCCTGCCAGCCTTCCACCCTAGTGGTCATGGGTATGGCACTGTGTGCCATGCTGTCTCACTATCTGGTCATTGGCACCAGCATCCTCAAGGAGGGCACCATCTTCCTGGCCATGTCCATGGCAGGCTTCTCGCTAGCCACCATGGCTGCCATCGACCAGGAGCGGCACTTGCTGTGGCGCGACATCATCCTGCTGCTGGCCGCGGCAGTGCTGATGACCATCGTGAGGGCTTCTTATCTCTATTTCCTCATCCTGGGCGTGGTGCTGATGACCCTACCGCACTACAGGAGGGACTGGCCCATGGCCATGGGGTTCATCGCCATGCTGGTGTTGCTGCTCATAGCGGGACGCTTCCTGGAGCTCTACTCGCTGGAACGGCACTCCGAGGTGATTGGCGGCGGATGGAACATGAACCGATTCTACATCAACAGTGAAGCGCAACAGCCCTACAAGTCCCTGCTGGGATATTACTTCCTGTACTCGCCACTGCACCGGCTGCTGTGGCTCCCTATCCCGCTGGCCGCTCAATATGTCTCTCCCCTGCCCTGGACGCATCTTGATGGCATCTCCTACTTCAACCTGATGAGCCGCTGCACCTGGGGATGGTATGCCGTGGGTGGCATATCCATGTTCTATTACCTGGTGCTCAGCTGGCGCCGGCACGACAATATGGGTGCTTGGGCCTGGTGGCCCGCCCTGGTGTTTGCCGCCATCGCTCATGTCATGGCCGGGTCGGTTGTGAGATATGTGCTGCCCATTCAGCCGCTGTTTGTCCCGGTAGCCGCCTATGTGCTGGGACTGCTGCATCAGGGCAAGTGGCGACGCCAATTCACCATCTGGGCCATCATCTATATCGTCCTGATGATTGCGGCACTGGTCATCAGCATCAAGTTCAAGCATGGTTTCTTTGACGCCTGGCTGCCCGAGCCACCCATCACCGAGTAGCCCCCTCCTGTGCACCCTACCTCATCCAGTGAACCTTGCCGTTGGTCGACTTTATCGCCTGCTTTATCGTAGATGAGGGGGTGCTTATCTTTTTTGGAGGGTAGTGCCGATAAACTTCCCACCTCCCACCAAGTCTAATAGTCAACAACAACAATTCTAACACTTGACCGCCAATGAAACGGACTCAACTACTCTACTCAACACCAGCTGCTTGAAAAAAAGCACTACTACCTTTGTCAATTATTCACAACATCTAAACTCGATAAGCTATGAAAAAGTTATACTACATACTGCTTCTTGCAGTGATCTCCATGACGATGGTGTCATGTGACGACAGACAGGTGTGGTGGGACACGCCCCCCTATGAGAGCATCCTGATCGGTTGCTGGGAATCCTACTGTGAAGTTGACGGCTATGACGAATACGACATCGTGGGAAGGGATGTGGTCAGTTATGATTTCTACGGCAACCACACCGGACGCTACACCTTCTATTCCTACATGGGGCTCTCCTACCTCAACTTTGAGTGGGAAACGCGCGGATACAGGCTCTTGATATGGTTTGAGGACGGGGTGTATGAAGAATGGTATTACGACTTTGACCAGTATGGCTACCTGATGCTGTCATCCTCCCAGCGATTCCATCACTACCTGGTGTTCAGCCCCTTTAGCTACTATTATGAGCCCGAAAAGAGCTTTGACCCGCTACAGGCCAAGCGGTTTGATACCACAACCGACGCCAAGCCACAACATGTAGCCCTCAAGGAACAGTAACGAGGAGCGTCTCCCATTCCCTGGGAACCTTGCCGCCCCCTCAACAACACAACAGCCGCGAGCATGGATCTTCAAGCTTGCGGCTGTTGTCTGTGCCTAGCGCCACGCTGAACATGCGCGCTACCGTTATTATCCCATCGACACCTTCTCGGGATTGAGCTCGCCAATGGGCATTCCGCTCGTTACCGATGAGCTGCGGCGCATGATGTCCTCCATGCTGTCGATGACGTTGACAATGAAGTCACCCAGCTTCTCGGCCTCGCACACGATGTCCATATAGAAGATGCCGGCCTTGTAGGGGTACTTCTTCTGGTTCACGTTCTCGATATTCTCGGTGCGGCACTGGTTGCGGAAGTTGTTGATCTCGCGCTCCTTGTTGTAGCTGCGCATCAAGTCCTCGGGGGTGACATTGTCGATGTCGCTGAGCACCATGAGCATGTTGGCCATCGCCTCGCTCACCAGGCGCAACATCTCGTCGATGTTGGAATAGTTATACTCGTTGAAGTGTGCGTCGGCCTCTTCCTTGCGCACAAGGGCCTTGGCAATGTTATTGCAGCTGTCGCCGATGCTCTCCAGCTCACTGATGATGCTCAACAGGCTGGCAACCCTCGACTTGGCCTGGCTACTCAGGCGTCCGTCAAGCACCTGGTTCAGGTAGCTGCCAATCTCAAACTCCATGCGGTCGGTAATGTCCTCATACTTCTGGATTCGGGAATAGATCTTGTTGAATTCGGGCGTGCCCGTCTTGGTGTGAACCAGTTCCTTGACCATGCCCAGCATGCGCTCAACACGACCGGCAAACACCACAATCTCTCGCTGAGCCTGCGCAATATTCAACTCGCTGGCACTCATCAGACCACCCTGGATATACTTGAGCTGGAACTCCTCGTCCTCCTTCTTGCGACTCTTGATGAGGGCATTAAGCAACTTGACATACAGCCTGGTGAACCATATCATAATCAACAGGTTGCATGCCTTGAAGATGGTGTGGAACATCGTCATGCCAATCGACATCGCCACCTGTTCCTGCATCAATGCACTGCTATCGACCCCAGTTCCCGCCTTCACGCTATTGTACAACGCCAGCGGGTCGCCCAGGTGGAACAAGTCTCGCACCACCCAAGTCACCATCGACACAAAGGGCTGGAAAACAATCAGCACCCACACGGCACCAAACAGGTTGAACAGCGCATGACCCAGGGCAGCTTTCTTGGCCTCGGCATTACCTCCCAGCGATGCCAGTAGCGGCGTGATGCTGGTTCCGATGCTGGCACCCAGCACCATAGCACATGCGATGTCAAAGGATACCCACCCCTTGGCCGCCATGATCAGCACGATGGCAAATGTGGCGGCACTCGACTGGATGACCATCGTGATCACCCATCCGGCAAGCGTGAAAATCAATACTGACCAGAATCCCATTGAGGTGAACTGCTGCAATCCGGCAAACACCTCGGGTGACTTGGACAGGTCAGGGACATTGGCGCTGATGGCATCCAATCCCATGAACAAGAACGCGAAACCGATGAGCAACTCGCCGATGTTTTTGTAGTTGTTGCGGTTGACAAAGAGCATGGGAACGGCTATGGCCAGCAATGGCAACAGGAACGCCGACATCTTGACCTTGAAGCCAAAGATGGCAATGATCCACTCGGTGAAGGTGGTACCCAGCGCGGCGCCAAAGCTCACTGCCAGTGACTGCTCGAGCGGCATCAAACCCGCATTAACAAAGCTCACTACCATCGACACCGATGCCGACGAACTCTGAATCAAGGCTGTAATGACAACACCTGTTACAACGGCCAGAAAACGGTTCTTGGTCATCCAGGCAAGGATGGAACGTAAACGGCTGCCGGCGGCTTTCTGCAAGCCCTCGCTCATGATCTTCATTCCATACAGGAACAGACACACGGCACCCAACAAAGCCAGTAAATCGACAAGGCTATAATCCATGAAATGACAAGTGTTAGTGTTTTGTTCAAAAATTTGGTTACAAAAGTATAACAAATATTGCAATTAACCGAATTTCAAGACCGTCATTTTCTAGAGTGAAGCCTAAAAAACAGCCGTTTGGTTGAAATTATAGGACAGCGGCTGTCATCACCATCAAAAAAATACCTAATTTTGTGCCCGTTTTTGACAACCAATATTTTATCAACCACATTATTACATTTGTTTTATAAATGAAGAAATTCTACTCATTCATGCTCATGGCAGCCGTGGTTGCTGGAGCTATGGCCGATGACTTCACTACCGATGGCACCGGCAACGTGTACACCTTTAATGCCCTGAGCCAGATTGAGGGCTCTGGTGTCACCATGCAGGACGACGGTTCCTATCTGGTGGGTACCAACTTCACGGTGGCCGAGGGCGATGTGCTCAAGATCGAGAACAATGACGTCATCATGCTGGCCAACAACGTGACTGTAACCGTCAACGGCGATGCCGACTTTGCTCCCGCCGACACGGCCCTGATCACCCGTGATGCCGAGGGCTCCAACCCTCGCGGTTTCTGGATGCTGGGCGAGAACGGCAACGCCAACCTCAAGAACCTGCGTGTGGAGTATGTGGGCATCTGCTTTGGCGGACTGAACAGCAGCCTGCATGCCGACA
>Ga0247611_10008282_pt1 | contig 12859 bp, 4 predicted proteins | sample 177DNAGHGhighgp2_FD_192422 | JGI IMG/M metagenome (GOLD analysis project Ga0247611, IMG submission 192422) | Sheep rumen microbial communities from Palmerston North, Manawatu-Wanganui, New Zealand - 1770 DNA GHGhigh gp2 | ecosystem: Host-associated > Mammals > Digestive system > Stomach > Rumen ... | reverse complement strand
AGGAATGCCGAGAAGTGCATGGTGTGCGCCCGTTGCAAGAATGATCCCTTTTGTCTGAAGTTCTTCTCCGTCGCAAATGACGGTGTGAACGCTTTCTTCAGCCGAGCCTTCTTTAGCGGGAACAATTGCACTTACACTGCCTGTTTTGAATTTTGCACCCAGCTTGTCCGCGTGCTCTTTCATTTTCATGCCAAGATCAAATCCGGAAATGCCGGGAAGTGCCGGATAATTATCCACTTCATAGGTTGTCAGAACCTGGCCGCCGCTGACCGCTTTTTCCAGAACCAGTGCGTTGAGGCCCGCACGTTGTGCATAGATGGCAGCTGCCAGGCCGGCAGGGCCGGAGCCGATAATAATCAGATCATACATATTTTTTCCCTCTCAGAATCAATAATTTTGATATATACATATAAGAATTGTACCAAATAATTTACATTTCGAGAAGAGCAATTGACAATCCGCAAAGATTGCGATACTCTTTTTCTACAATCTTGAATTCTAAAACATTCTGTTTATTCAATGATTTATCCCAATTTATAATAGTTTTACCCGGGGAGTCGAAGGGGCGATGTTGCCGAACCGCCGAGTTTCAAGGAGGTGAGGCCATGGTTACTGACAGCGATTTATTCACTTTCGTAATTATGATTTGCGAAATAGTTACTCTTGTGCTATTGATTAAACGCAAAAAATAGCGCCCTTGTCTTGGCGGACTGGCGCTATTTTTAATTAACGCATTTCTGCCGGCGGATAGGTGCATCTATCTTTCGGCTCTCTTGTTAAAATTATTATATCTCCAAGGATCAAAATGTCAATCCAAAAACCCTCTGTCCGGATATCCCCGGGCAGAGGGCTTTCTTATTGCATTTATTTACGTTTGCTCAAATCTCGAATTACAGCTGAGGACCTGCAGCTACAAGTGCCTTACCAGCTTCGTTGGTGGTGTACTTACCAAAGTTCTTGATGAATCTTTCTGCAAGATCCTTAGCCTTTGCATCCCACTCAGCAGCATCTGCGTAAGTGTCGCGAGGATCAAGGATTGCAGGATCAACGCCGGGAAGTTCGGTAGGAACTTCAAAATCGAAGATGGGGATCTTCTTGGTAGGAGCGTTATTAACGTCGCCGTTTAAGATTGCATCGATGATACCACGGGTATCCTTAATGGAGATTCTCTTTCCGGTTCCGTTCCATCCGGTATTTACCAGATATGCCTTAGCACCGCTCTTCTGCATTTTTTTAACAAGCTCTTCGCCGTACTTGGTAGGATGAAGCTCTAAGAAAGCCTGTCCGAAGCAAGCGGAGAAGGTAGGAGTAGGCTCGGTAATTCCACGCTCGGTTCCTGCAAGCTTTGCAGTGAAACCGGATAAGAAGTAGTACTGAGTCTGTTCCGGAGTAAGAATGGATACAGGAGGAAGTACGCCGAACGCATCAGCGGATAAGAAGATTACGTTCTTGGCATCGGGACCTGCGGAAATTCCGTTTACTTTCTTAACGATGTTGGTGATGTGCTCGATCGGATAAGAAACACGGGTGTTCTCGGTTACGGACTTGTCTGCAAAATCGATTTTTCCGTTTGCATCTACGGTAACGTTCTCAAGAAGAGCGTCTCTCTTGATTGCGTTGTAGATATCCGGCTCGGAATCCTTGTCAAGGTTGATAACCTTAGCATAGCATCCGCCTTCGAAGTTGAATACGCCGTTGTCATCCCAGCCGTGCTCATCATCACCGATCAAAAGTCTCTTAGGATCGGTGGAAAGGGTGGTCTTACCAGTTCCGGAAAGTCCGAAGAAGATTGCGGTGTTCTTTCCTTCCATATCGGTATTTGCGGAGCAGTGCATGGAAGCCATACCCTGAAGAGGTAAGTAGTAGTTCATCATGGAGAACATACCCTTCTTCATTTCTCCGCCGTACCAGGTATTGATAATAACCTGCTCACGGGAGGTGATGTTGAATGCTACACAGGTTTCGGAATTCAGTCCGAGTTCAGCAAAGTTCTCTACTTTAGCCTTGGAAGCGTTGTAGATTACAAAGTTCGGCTCGAAGGAAGCAAGTTCTTCCTCGGAAGGCTGGATGAACATGTTCTTAATGAAGTGAGCCTGCCATGCAACTTCTACAATGAAACGAACTGCCATACGGGAATCCTTGTTTGCGCCGCAGAAAGCATCTACTACGAAAAGTCTCTTTCCGGAAAGTTCTTTCTTAGCGATATCCTTTACGATTGCCCAGGTTTCTTCACTCATGGGATGGTTATCGTTCTTGTAACCTTCGGTGGTCCACCAAACGGTGTCCTTGGAGTTTTCATCCATAACGATGTATTTGTCTTTAGGGGAACGACCGGTATAAATACCCGTCATAACATTTACAGCGCCGAGCTCGGTGTCAACACCTACTTCATAGCCTGTAAGTTCCGGTTTCTTCTCCTCTTCATACAGCATCTCATAGGACGGATTGTGTACGATTTCGGTAACACCGGTAATGCCATACTGTGTTAAATCAATGTTTGCCATAGTGTCTCTCCTTTATATGATATTATTTGCGGGAAAATTCCCGGTTTCTCTGACTTGGTTGTGCCTTAAAAAGAGTTTCAAATCACTAACCGCACCATTCTTAAGTATAAAAATTTTTAGGCCATAAGTCAAGCGGAAATACTACCAATTCCGCGGGTTTTTACGGACGGTTTTGCGGCAAAATTCCGGACATAAAAATGCACTTTTTTCAATGTCTCCCGCTGTCTTTGAGCATTCCCGTTTTGCCTTTACCCTAAACATTTTCAAGGTATTTTTTTAAAGAATCTCTTAAATACTCATATCTTTCTTTTTTCTCTGCTTTTGCAAAATGAACTTCCCTCGTCTGAACCGGGTTGTCGGAATAGTCCAGCTTCTCATCCCCGAACTGCTCGCTGGTCAGATCGAAGACGCAGTCTCCCACCACGTTGTAGCAGTGATAATTTCCGCCTTCCCGCAAAACACCTCTCACTTCTCCGCCGAAAATATCCTGCGCCAGAAATGCCGTAATCGAGCACTGGCCGAGTGTCCTGTTCTCCGGGGTCCATCTGTCACGCATTCTGGGTGCGCAGGTATCCGCACACCAAATGTCGGAAAGCGCCTCGTATAAGTCCACAGGGGTTTTAATCCCCGGATATTCGTCATTGATTGCGGGAACAGTCGCGCCCGCCCTGCCGTAGAAATTGCCGGACATAAGTGAAATATCCTTCCTTTTATTCAATCTTCCTTTTATTCAATCCTTCTTTTATTCATTCTGTCTTTTCTCTAAAAATAAATACTTGATACCTGCCCCGATGCAGCATCTTTGCAGGTTTTATTTTGCGGAAATTTTCAAAATTCCGTCATGTCTTAACGGTACGTAAATATCTCCGCCGATTACGCATGGAACATCCGTGACGTAGTCGGTATCGAGCTTTAACATAAACTTTGGATTGGCAGGGTCTGAGATATCGAGGACGGAAATCTTACCATCGTTAATACGACTTACGATAAGCATATTACCGTCAACTACACATTTTCCGTAAATCCGTCCGTCTTTCCCTTCTACTTTGCAAATCCGTTCACCGCTCTTTGCATCATAAATCCGATAGCCATCCTCTTTGGTGGTAAGATAATTGTTTCCGAAAGCTGCAAGTCCACCCTCTTCCGAAAGACATTCTTTCGCTGAATCCTCCAGATAAGAAACCGTTAACTCCTCTTCCGATTCACCTTCATAAAACCAGTTTACCTGATCCGTTCCGGCCAGTCCCAAAAGTGTACCATCAACCAATCCGACGCATATGTTTCGATGATACATATGATGTACATTATTTTCCGCCGGCGAATCCACAAATACCGGTTTTTGAGGATCACTGCAGTCAACAATTCTGGTACGATTTTCACCGGCCTGAACCAATGCCATCCTGCCATCCTTCGATATCTCCAGAGAATCAAAAACAGCAAAATTCTTTTTATCGCGTTTTCTTCCGACTATCGCCAGACCATCTTCTTTGTACCGATAGATTGCAATACCGCCGATACCCTCAGCCGTATAAATATCCCCTCCGCATACGCGAACATCCTTTACGGGATATGTGGAATTTTTTGAAGCCAATACTTCCATTTTGCTGTTGCAGATTTTTAATCCGTCACTGCCGCAGGCAAGTACAAAGAATCCGTCACCAAGATCTGCCATTGCCTGAATATCGCAGTCAAGAGATATTACTTCTGTAATATATTCCTCTGTCGAATCAGGGGCTTGAATTACAGGCTTGCCGGAAAGTCTGACCGAACTGTCTGCTTTCGAGATTTCGTCTTTCACTTCATAATCAACTGCATAGATTCCCACATCGGAGGATATTCCGTATACCTTGCCACTGTTCACGACGGAATGCATAATTCCCGCATCTTTCTCTTTCAGGAACGGATAAGGCATAAAATCCTCATTCGAAACCAGACCGGAAGAATCGTCCGCTTCATTTTTTTCCAAAAGCCGGACCAATCCGGTTCTTTTCGGCGAGGAGGGATTCGAAATATCATATAGATACATTCCTGCTCTTCCAAATGATAAAACTGCTGTTTCACCGTATAAATCCATATCAAAGACTTCTTTTGAATAGTCTGTCAGTCTGCCGTCGATTTTCGTTCTTGATAACAGTTTCGCTTCTGCAGGATTGCCGATATCATATATTTCCAGTCCGCTCCCCAGTCCCATACTGTATCTGGTCTCAATCGGACTTCCCTTCTTTTCTTTTGCATGTGAAAGGCTGCTGTTTCCAACGGTCATCACATATAGTTTTTCATCACGCACAAAAAGGTTCATCGCATTTGCATCCAGCGGTATCTCAACCAAAGCTTTAATATTTCCAAGGTCGGTGATATCATAGCAATCAACTTTTTCTTCTTTATAGGATGCTGCATAAAGAATTCCGTCCGTGACAAAACAATCCTTGTATATATCACCGTTTGCAGCTTTAATATGTGTCACATACTCCGGATTCGAAAGATCCGTGCAATCGATAACTTCAATTCCAAGGTTTCGCTCACAAATAAATACATAGTCGTTATACCAAAACGCATTCGTGCATGCCTGAAGTGTATCGTAAGAAGTCAAAAGCGCCGGTTCCTGCGGATTAGAAATATCCACAAAAAACAATCCGCTTGCTTTCGACACAACCAGCAAGAGATTCTTTTCAAAAACCGGACAGATGTCAAATACATCCCCTAAACCATCCAATTCGCCTACCGGTAATAAATTGCCCCCTTCTGACGCATACGTCGTTAACACGCCCTCTGATACCGCATACAGATACATTCCGTTTGCAGCCGCAGAAACAGCCGGTGCTGCATTCTCATCCGTCTGAATGGTTTTCGAATCATATTCCTCTGCCAGATATTCTCCGCTTTTCAAAGAAGAAAAAATACATTCTTTTCCGTAATCCGCCACACAGATATCGCCAAACCGGATCGGGCTCATCTCTTTGTCTTCCACGTCAAAAGAGAAGGCGATACTTTGCATATCTCCGTCACTGTAAAACGGAATATAATACATCGTTTTCGTATTTTTTACTTCCACCGCCGTTGTAAAAGAGCCGGCGGATATTTCCGTTTTTATCGGAGTATCCAATGCCGATACCGCGGAAAACTCCAGTACAAGTACATCTTCACTTTCCGCTCCGAGAACGTCAAAAGACAAAAAGGCTTTCTCATCCCATGAAGATTTTTTCGCTCTGGAGCCGGCAGTGACATGATCCAAAAGGATGGTTCCTTCCACTGTTCCGTCCACTATATCCTGCGAAGAATAGAATCCATCATCACGGACAAATGTTCCTTCCTGCTCCATTTGAATGTATAAATCCGCATTCAAACTACTGTGTTTTCTTGAACGTAATGCTTTTAATACCAAAAATCCGATCAAAAGCAAAACGACAGCACCAAGTAAAACGGATACGATAATACCAATCCTTTTATTCCTGTTTTTTCTGTTGTATTTTTTACTTTTGCTGTTATTTTTTCTTTTGCTGCTTCTCTTTTTCTTTTTCATTTTCCAATCGACTCTGTAGTTTCTTTTCTTAATATTCTCATTCTGTTTTCGCACATTCCCATAATCAAAAACAGGAACGGGGTTACGAGAACCTGCTGAAAACTGAAAAACTGATTTGAAAGATATGCAGTCAGAACCAGTATTCCGATTGCCGCTTCCTTTGACCGTTCTGTATTTTTTATATATGACCGTATGGCACCGGCAAAAATACCAATATATGCCACGAGTCCAATCAATCCCGTATTAACCAGCGCCGTCAGCCATTCATTGTGTGCATTGGAGTATGCCGCCCCTTGATAAAATCCTTCTGTAGGAATGTCGATTCCGCTATCTATGAACCAGTATGCAAAACAATCGGGTCCCACACCCGTAATCCAGTTCTTTACGCCGGAATGAGCAAATGCCGCAAAAGTCTCTTTCCACACAAATCCTCTTAAGCTTCCCCATCTCTCGTTAAACCTTAAGATGGACGGAGAACCGAACAGCGCCCAGAACGAATCGGAAAACTGACAAATTACCAGAATAACGATTCCCATGGCAATAAGAAAAATCGGGACTGCAAGGATTATTTTTCTGACAATCCCTTTGATTGGCACTGTCCCAATGCTTTGCAAAATATCCTGCTTTGTTTTTTTTGCCGCAGATTTCTGATGCTTCTTAACCATTAAGAAAATCGCAATCAGTAATGCAGCGAATACTCCTGTCGGAATCAGCCAAAGCGGTGTATATACCCTTCCGATAATATCCCGATCAAAGGGTTCAATCAAGTCTACCCGAAGAACGGACATCAGTGACCAGAACAGACAGATCATAAACATCATTTCAAGAACTCTCGCCAGGTGATTCCATGTATCGGAAAACAGAAAAACCATAATGCAGAACAATGCCGCCAATGCCACCAGGCCGCTTCTGCTTCCCTGCAGCATTAAGGCCGCCAGGCTCAGATACAGTGAAATTCCGAGTATAATCCGTAAATACATTTTTTCGGAATATATATACAATGCCATCAGGATGGGCAGAATACAGATCATATATCCGCACAGCCAGTTGATATTGCCTATCGTTCCCAGCAGATTTCTGTGATTCCAGTCAAACCAGTCAATGTCTTTATAAAAGGAAAGCGGGTCGTTTCCGGTCCGGTTTAAAATTACCAGAACGCTTTCTATTACCAGCACCGCTGCCGCAACATACCAGATATATTTATTTCCGTTATACCATCTGCTGACCAGAAAATAACCGAAAATCATCAATCCCTGCGTCAACAGTCCCATTTCCCATCCGTCATAACCGAGAAATGCATAACCGCGGTATCCGCTAAACAGATACGAGACTACATTCCATAATCCGTAGGCAATAATAAACCAATCTGCCAAAGAAATGTTTGAAAAGTTAAAAATTTTCTTTTTTTCTCTGACTGTGAAAATTATTTCTATACACAGAAATACTGCGGAAACCGCAAGAAAAACAAGGGAAATCCATCGAAAAAGACTGAGCTTATAAGAAGCGATATAAATAAAACCCTTTTTGACCAGGAGCGGAAGAAACGTAAACATTGAAAAAAGAAATACAGAAACCATGTATTCCCTGTATTCCACACAGTTTACGGACTCCTTTTTCTTCTTGTTCTTTTTCATTTCTCCAACATTTTTCTCTTCACGGCATCATTGTAATCTTACCACGAAGCCTGTGCTTTTTCAATGAAACAAACGAAAACGGGGCCTGCTTTAGCAGACCCCGCCATAACTCTTATTCCATTTTCGTTACCTCAGAATTCTTCGGTAACATCTGTCATTTTCGAAGATTAATATGTAATGGTTACGCCAACCGTATTGTAATCTCCGAAATACTTTCCTTCTGCATCCATACAACGAACCGTATAAGTATAGGTTTCACCCTTTACAGCGGTTTTGTCGGTGTAAGTTGTTCCGGAAACTTTCGCCAAAGCTTCAAATGTTCCGTTCGGAAGCTGTTTCATAACTCTGTACTTCACTGCACCATCTACACTATTCCAGCGAATTGCTACCCCGTCAGAAACCGATTCAACGCTTACATCGGGCTCGTAAATCCTATCTCTGACTTCAATGCTCGTTCCGGTCTTATCATATTCACCGATATAAGCTCCGGAATCGTCCATGCAACGTACGGTATAAGTATAGGTCTTTCCGATTTCCACATTCTTATCAATGTACTTTGCAGCAGTAACCTTTGCAATTGCTACAAATTTACCGGAATCATCCTTTCTCATCACACGATACTTTCCGGCACCTTCCACCGCAGTCCAGTTTAATACTACCGTATTTCCATCAATTGCAAGTGTAAGATCCGATACCATCGGAGTTGCTTCTTCCTTCGGAACTGCAATGCTCTTTCCGGTTTTGTCATAATCTCCGATATAGGATGCAGCATCCATACAACGCACTGTGTAAGTATATGTCTTTCCGGGTTCTACATTCTTATCAACATATGTTGTAGCCGCAATCTTTGCTAAAGATACATAGGTATCAAGCCCCTCTTTTCTCATTACACGATACTTTTCTGCTCCTTCTACCGCAGACCAGTTCAGCACTACCGTATTTCCGCTCAATGTAAGTGTAAGATCCGATACCATCGGAGTTGCTTCTTCCTTCGGAACTGCAATGCTCTTTCCGTTTTTGTCATAATCTCCGATATAGGATGTAGCATCCATACAACGCACCGTGTAAGTATATGTCTTTCCGGGTTCTACATTCTTATCAACATATGTTGTAGCCGCAATCTTTGCTAAAGATACATAGGTATCAAGCCCCTCTTTTCTCATTACACGATACTTTTCTGCACCTTCTACCGCAGACCAGTTCAGCACTACCGTATTTCCATCAATTGCAAGTGTAAGATCCGATACCATCAGAGCTGCTTCTTCCTTCGGAACCGTAATGCTCTTTCCGGTTTTGTCATAATCTCCGATATAGGATGTAGCATCCATACAACGCACCGTGTAAGTATAAGTCTTTCCGGGTTCTGCATTTTTATCAACATATGTTGTGGCCGTAATCTTTGCTAAGGATACATAAGTATCAAGCCCCTCTTTTCTCATTACACGATACTTTTCTGCACCTTCTACCGCAGACCAGTTCAGCACTACCGTATTTCCATCAATTGCAACCGTAAGATCCTTTACCATGGGAATATAAGGAATTTCTATGCTCTTTCCTACCTGATCGTATTCTCCGACATAAGAAGTTCCGTCCATGCAGCGAACCGTATACGTGTATGTCTTTCCGGGTTCCACATTCTTATCAATATATGTAGTTGCAGATACTTTTGCCAATGCCACAAAATTACCGTCGGCTTCTTTCCTCAATACACGATACTTACTGATTCCTTCAATTGCATCCCAGGTAATTACAACGCCATCCCCTTCAAGATTCAGATAAACTTCAGGAACCTTGCTTTCTTTCTTTGTAATAAGCTGATAGGTTCCCCACCATTCGTCGGATTCTACCAGCACACCGTCCGGATAGCTGTCCCAGTCAATTACGTTAATCCATTCGGGTTCTACGGTCCATTCGCCGGTTTCTTCGTTTCTTGTTCCGGTTCCTGCCACATAGGTATTTTCAAAGAATTCCACATTAGGAACATTCTCCATATCATCCGGATAAATAATGGTCAGACCACCGAGATTTCCGGAGAACTTAACATCGGTACTGATGTGTAAATTTATACCGTCAATTCCACTCAGTCTTCGGTAAGGCATCGGATGATTCATTCCTTCGTCACGGTCTTCACGCAAGAGTTCAAACTCATAGCTCTCGAATGCCGAAATGCCTTCCTGATCCAGTTCAAAGAGTACTACTTTGTCAGCCAGTGTAAAGTAATGATCTGTAACCCATTCGCCGTTTTCGTTCTCGTAACTGTTCTCATTAAGTTCAGCGCGATAGAATTTACCGTCCACACCTACAACGCCGTCTCCGATTGTTCCGTAATCCCGGTTACCAACCACCGGTTCCAGATTTGCAATGGCTTCTTCCAGCCATGCAATTTTATTATTTAATTCAATTCGGTCCGATTCGGAAAGATCATCTCTCTCAAGCTGATTGTTCATATCTTCATAACCTGCAACGAAGAAATCAAACATATACTTCGGATCCTGGATATAATACATTCCGCCGCTGATTTCCGGAGCCTTTCCGGTAACCGCCTGATAATAAGTATCATCAGGTTTTAATGCATATCTTTCATCCTCTGTATGGATAATCATACCATAGAGATTTTCCACAACAGGAATGTTCTGAGAAACAACCTCTCTGTCTCCATACTGGTTCGCATAAACTTCAATATATCCGGTATTTACGATATTGTCTTCCGCTGTAGCCTCTCTGATACCATCAATGTCCTCGCCTGCCACGGGCACGCCGATCAGCTTCTCACCGATTTCTACCGCGGTAAGCTTTTCAATTACTTCTTCCATGGTTTCGCCGTGAACATAGTACATTGTCACGTTTTCGCCCATGTATTCGGACCACAGAAGCTCGGGATACTGATAAACAATTTCCGGAATATAAGTTGCGGTAAAGCCCTGTAACAATTCGCCATCGTCAATTGTATAAACATAATCGTCATATGGTTCTTCCGGTTCAAATCGGAACCATTCACCGCCGTGCCATTCATTCGTCTCCAACGTACCGTTATTATCCCAGTAGTCCGAGTGATCATACTCAACCTCCACTTCAAACGGAACTCGGTAATCGTCTAAAATCGTTACACTCCAGCATTTTCCTTCTTCCTCTTCGGCTAATACAACACGGTTCTCCCAGTATTCCGCAGGAACCCAGCCGTTTGCAAAGCGGACACTTGTAATCTCGTTTGTAATCCCACCGCCGTACTCATTTTCAAATTCAAATGCATAAATATAGAATGTTTTTAAACATCCGAACTTACCTGTTCTGTCGGATACCAGTGTTTCCTCACTATCGTCCGGAAGATTATGCAAACCGATATCCTGCCTCTCCGCCTTTACAAGAACGGAATCGGTAAAGCCGTCTTTGGAATAAGTAATATAATACTTACCGGTTCTGTTTGCAATCAGTCCGATTACATCCTCAGCGATAACAGTTTCGCCGTTATTGTCGCCATAATCCACAATGTACTCAAAAGGAACAATCTGAAAATCTTCGGTTTCATTACCATACATATCAGTAACGGTCAGATATTCCATATCTTCATCACTGATTGGAGCAAGATTTCCGTCTTCGTCTGCAATTGCAAAGGATGCTGCAATCGTACTCCTCAGAGCATTAAGGGTCCACTCCTTGCTGTATTCATGAATATTATCCTGCCAAACAAAAGCCCCGTCTTTGCCGTCTGCCGCTCTTCCGATTAAGAGACCTTCCTGCGCATCCATGCGCCAGAATTCAAATTCTCTCTCCTCCGTCCAGGGTTCGCCATCTATAACAAATTCTGCGCCGGATTCGGTTTCTTCCCAACGGTAATTCGTTCTTTCGGCCGTTGTACGAATGCGTACTCCCTGCGTAGGATCAAGAATGGTAACCTTGTACACCAATACGCGTTCTGTTTCGTCGCCCTCTTCTTTCTCATACACCCCTATCGCAGTAATCTCAGCACGTCCCTCAATCACCTCTGCATCGATAAAGCAGTTACGTGTTTCATTGTTTTCACTGGTTGCAATCAGATAGAATACGTTTTCACCAATACGATAATTCACATTTCTCGGCGCAATCAGTGTTTCCAGGCTCACGTCATTAGAGGAATATACCGCAAATTCCGGCATGCTTGCATAGAAGTTTACCGTATATCCGTAATTTGTTTCCGGATCATGATAAGCCAGCTCATAAAGGCCGGGTTCATTCATTACCGCATCAAAAATTTCTTCGGAAAGAACATCTTTCTGTGCCTTGTCATCCCAATAACCCAGAGCGGAAATACTTGCCGCGCTACCGTCGTTCTTTCTTCCAAATGTAATGTTATCAATCTGATCCGTGGTAATCAGCGTATCAACTCCGTCTTTTCTTAAATAAAGAGCGAAGCTGAAGCTGTTCTTCACGCTGTCTTCCCAGAATTTTTCAAGGTTCTCATTTTCCTGAACATAAGGAATGCCTTCGTTCCAGTCCATATGACCGATGTAAAGGCCATCGCCCTGATCTGCCGAGGGACGGAACCAGTAATCGGTATCCCAACTCGATCTGTCACCGCGTAATTCCCACGTTCCGGTCTGATCGTCATAATCCCAATATGTTTCAACTTCTCTGGCACGAACTGCAAATTCACGTGTAGGATCCAGTACCGTCACCATGTAAATCTGAAGGTTATCATCATCAGAAGGATACGTTCCGATACGGCATACACCATCCCAGTAATCCTCAGGTCTGCCCATTAAGGATATTTCGGGGTCACCTTCATAATAGCAGTCTCTCTTGGAATTGCCCCAGACAGTATCTGCTGCAATCAGGAAGAACACATTGTTTTCGGAATTAACAATCGCATCCGTTCTTCCGATTAAAGTATTAATGTTTCTTTCGGGTTCACTGTAAATACCGAAATCCGGAAGCTTTACATTAATTTTTGCCTTAACTTCGTTTGTTCCGTCGTTATAAATCAGATAATAAATGCCTTCTTCGGTAAAGTACGCAGTAAGCATGTCTTCGACATACGCTTCCACATCCTCATTCTTTTTCTGATCCCAGTACCGGTAAGACATCTTGCGAAGCTCGGTTCCTGCGGGAAGAGAAGCGGAACCTGCTTTTACTAATGAAAATTTATTAAAATCATCAACGGTCGAAACTTCCTCTTCTTCACCGTCAATAATGACTTTGATTCCAAAATTGGTTTCGATTTTTGC
>Ga0247611_10008281_pt1 | contig 12860 bp, 7 predicted proteins | sample 177DNAGHGhighgp2_FD_192422 | JGI IMG/M metagenome (GOLD analysis project Ga0247611, IMG submission 192422) | Sheep rumen microbial communities from Palmerston North, Manawatu-Wanganui, New Zealand - 1770 DNA GHGhigh gp2 | ecosystem: Host-associated > Mammals > Digestive system > Stomach > Rumen ... | reverse complement strand
TAGCCTGGGTGAGGATGGTAGCAGTGGTGGTACCATCACCAGCATCATCGCCCGTCTTAGAAGCTACGCTCTTCACGAGCTGAGCACCTGTGTTCTCGAACTTGTCCTCCAGCTCGATTTCCTTAGCAACGGTAACACCGTCCTTGGTAATCTGGGGAGCACCGAACTTCTTCTCAATAACAACGTTACGACCTTTAGGACCAAGTGTCACCTTTACTGCGTTTGCCAACTGGTCAACGCCCTGCTTCATAGCGTCGCGGGCCTCAATATTGAATTTAATATCTTTTGCCATAGTTGTAATTAATAATTAATAATTCATAATGCATAATTATTTCTCGAGGACGGCGAGCACGTCAGACTGACGCATCATGAGATATTTCTCGCCCTCGAACTCCAGCTCTGTGCCACTGTACTTGCCATACAGTACCTCATCGCCTGCCTTGAGGATCATTTCTTCGTCCTTGGTTCCCTGGCCTACAGCCTTGATGGTGCCGTGAAGGGGTTTCTCCTTAGCAGTATCAGGAATGATGATACCACCGATCTTTTCTTCTGCGGGGGCTGGCAATACCAGCACGCGATCGCCTAATGGTTTGATGTTCATAATACTTAAATATTTTATTGTTTGAATTAAACTTTCTGCTTGCGTCGTAGCGAAAAGTGTGCCAAAAGGAGGGGACTGACAGATTGGCAGAGAAACTTTGAACTTTCTCTCTTTGAGAGCGAGCGGAGCTCGAGCGGAACTTTGAACTTTGAGGTTTGAACTTTAAGATTTGAAATGCTAAAAAATGTTCATAAACGATGAAGTAAAAGAAAAAATGTTTATCTTTGCAGATTAGAAATTACAAATTAAATTATTAGAACGATGAAACAATTTCTGAAGTATGTATTAGCCACTGTGACAGGTATCATTCTGGTACTGATTATCGTGGGTATTCTGGGAGGTATCTCCCTCGTAGGTATGGCGGCCAAGAGCGCCAGCACGACACAGGTGGAGGAGAATTCGGTGTACACGCTGAAGCTGTCGGGCATGCTGAACGAGCGTGCTGCCAGCAATCCATTGGCAGAATTGACAGGACAGGTGAGCGAAAACCTGGGACTGGACAATATGCTGGAAGCCATCCAAAAGGCTAAGGAGAACGAGAACATAAAGGGTATCTATATCGAGGCTGGTGCCTTCAGCAGCGATACACCTGCCTCATCGCACGCCATCCGCGAGGCCCTGTTGGACTTCAAGAAGAGCGGCAAGTGGATTGTGGCATATAGCGACTCCTATACGCAGAACACCTATTATATATGTAGTGTAGCCGACAAGGTGTACCTGAACCCAGAGGGTATGTTAGACTGGCACGGACTGGGTGGCGAGTCATACTATGTCAAGGACCTGCTGGCCAAGTTTGGTGTGAAGTTCCAGGCTGTAAAGGTTGGAAAATATAAGAGTGCTGTAGAAATGCTGACAGCAGACCAGATGAGCGACTTCGACCGCGAGCAGACGATGGCTTATCTGAACGGTATCTGGAAGGTGATGCTGGACGACGTGTCAAAGAGTCGTAAGGTGAGCGTTGACTCGCTGAACGCATATGCTGACCAGCTGCTGACCTTCGCTGACCAGAAAGAGCTGGTGAGCAAGAAGATGGTGGACAAGCTGATGTATACCGACGAGGTGAAGGGCGAAATCAAGAAGTTGCTGAAGATTGATGCCAAAGAAGAAATCAAACAGTTGACCACTGGCGAGATGCAGAACGTGAAGGGTGCCAAGAAGGAAGGCGACCAGATAGCAGTATATTATGCCTATGGCGAGATTGTTGACTCAGAGACGGGCAGCATGACAGACACAGACCACAACATTGTGGCCAACACGGTTTGCAAGGACCTGGAGAAGCTGATGAACGATGACGACGTGAAGGCTGTGGTGCTGCGCGTGAACTCTCCTGGTGGTTCTGCCTATGCTTCCGAGCAGATATGGCGCGCAGTGACCAACCTGAAAGCCAAAAAGCCCGTAGTGGTTTCGATGGGTGGCTATGCTGCCTCGGGTGGTTACTATATCAGCTGTAATGCCAACTACATCTACACTGAGCCTACCACGTTGACGGGTTCCATTGGTATCTTCGGTATGTTCCCAGACGTCAGTCAGTTGCTGACCCAGAAGTTGGGTGTGAAGTTCAGCGAGGTAAAGACCAACAAGCACTCAGCTTTCGGAGCTGTGTCGCGCCCCCTGAACGCAGACGAGACAGCTCTGCTGGAGCAATATATCGATCGTGGCTATAAGCTGTTCCGCAAGCGTGTGGCTGATGGCAGAAAGTTGAAGGTGGAGCAGGTAGAGGAGATTGCCCAGGGTCGTGTATGGCTGGGTAACGACGCTCTGCCCATCAAGCTGGTGGATGCCGTTGGTTCGCTGAACGATGCTGTGAAGAAGGCTGCCGAGTTGGCTAAGCTGAAGGAATATCACGCCACAGCTTATCCTGAGGAAGAGAGCTGGCTGAGCAGTCTGTTCGACAGTGTAACGAAGAAGAGTTACCTGGACGAGGAGATGCAGGCTGCGCTGGGCGAGTATTATGAGCCTCTGCGATTCCTGAAGAGTCTGGACAAGCAGAGTGTCATCCAGGCCCGCATGCCATACATTATTAATATTAAATAGTAAATTGTAAATAGTCAATTTGTAAATTTGGAAGGCGATTTCATCAGAATCAACAAGACGCTGCGCCCCCTGAGCTGGGTATATGGGCTGATTGTCAGGACGCGTAACCTGATGTTCGAAACGGGCATCCTGAAAACGCGTACCTTCGACGTTCCCATCATCTCAGTAGGTAACATTACCGTAGGGGGATCAGGAAAGACCCCACACGTGGAATACCTCATCAGGCTGCTGATGAAGGATTTCAACGTGGCTGTGCTCAGTCGAGGATATAAGCGCAAGAGCACGGGGTTTATCCTGGCAGACGCCAACAGTACGGCAAGGGATATCGGTGACGAGCCGTACCAGATGAAACGCAAATTCGAGCAGGTGACAGTGGCTGTCGACAAGAACCGCTGTCATGGAATAGACATGCTGGAAGAATGTGGAGTAAAGCCCGAAGTGATTTTACTCGATGACGCCTTCCAACACCGATACGTCAAGCCAGGAATCAACATCTTGTTGGTAGACTATCACCGACTGATTATCTACGACGAGATGCTGCCTTCCGGCAGGCTGAGGGAGCCCAAAGAGGGAAAGAACAGGGCTGACATCGTGATAGTGACAAAATGTCCGAAGGAAATAAAACCCATCGACTATCGTGTCATCACCAAAGCGATGGACCTCTACCCGTATCAGCAATTATACTTCTCAACCATCAACTATGGTGGATTGGAACCGATATTTAATGGAGCTCCGAAAAGAATGGAAGAGCTCGTGAACGAAAACGTGCTCCTGCTGACAGGCATTGCTTCGCCTCAACAGATGGTGCACGACCTCTCACCGCAATGCGGGCATCTGCAGCCGCTGTCCTTCAGCGACCATCATCACTTTGACGCGAAAGACGTTCAACAGATTAACGACACCTTTGCCACCATGGAAGGTCCGAAGTGTATCGTGACTACTGAGAAGGACGCCACCCGACTGGAGGGTCTGGAAGGACTGAGCGACGAAGTGAAAGCCAGCATCTATACGTTGCCAATTACTATTCAGTTCTTACAAGAACAACAAGAATCCTTTAACAATTACATTACAGACTATGTACGCAAAAATTCAAGAAACAGCATCCTGGTTGAAAGAAAGGATGACAACAAGCCCCAAGACAGCAATTATTCTGGGAACAGGTCTAGGACAATTAGCTTCAGAGATAACTGACAAGCTGGAGTTTCCCTACAGCGAGATTCCCAACTTCCCCGTTTCAACAGTAGAGGGCCACAGCGGCAAACTGATTTTCGGTAAGCTGGGTGGCGTAGACATCCTGGCTATGCAGGGACGTTTCCACTACTATGAGGGATACAATATGAAGGAGGTTACCTTCCCCGTTCGTGTCATGTACGAGCTGGGTATTAAGACTCTCTTCGTATCGAACGCTGCTGGTGGCATGAACCCCGCTTTCAAGATTGGTGACCTGATGGTTATCACCGACCATATCAACTTCTTCCCAGAGCATCCGCTACGTGGCAAGAACTTCCCCACAGGTCCTCGTTTCCCAGATATGCACGAGACCTACGACCACGAGCTCATCAATCTGGCCACGAAGATTGCCAAGGAGAAGGGCATCCGTCTGGTTTATGGTGTATACCTTGGCACCACAGGTCCTACCTTCGAGACACCTGCAGAGTATAAGATGTATCGCACGCTGGGTGGTGACACCGTTGGTATGTCTACTGTTCCTGAAGTGATCGTTGCCCACCACTGTGGCATCAAGACTTTCGGTATCAGCGTTGTTACCGACCTGGGAGGCTTCGACAATCCTGTTGAGGTCAGCCACGAGGAGGTTCAGGAAGCTGCAGACAAGGCTCAGCCACTGATGACTGAGATTATGCGCGAAATGATTAAACGTACCGCACAATAAATGGAAATAGCATCATTAGGAGAATTTGGCTTGATAGACCAGTTGACAAAGGACATCAAGCCCAATAACGAATCAACAAAGTACGGCGTAGGCGACGACTGCGCCGTACTTCACTATCCAGCGTCAGAGGTACTCATCACCACAGACATGCTGATGGAGGGCGTACACTTTGACCTGACGTATATTGACTTACAGCACCTGGGCTATAAGTCGGCAATGGTTAACATCAGCGATATCTTCGCCATGAACGGGACACCGCGACAGATGACCGTTTCGCTGGCGCTGAGCAAGCGCTTCAGCGTGGAAGATATGGAGATGTTCTATAGCGGACTGCGTATGGCTTGCGACAAATGGGGTATCGACATTGTAGGTGGCGACACGACATCGTCGTATACTGGTCTGGCGATCAGCATCACCTGTATCGGTGAAGCCCAGAAGGAAGATATCGTATATCGCAACGGTGCCAAGGAAACCGACCTGATTTGTGTCAGTGGCGACCTGGGTGCAGCGTATATGGGACTGCAGTTACTGGAGAGAGAGAAGAGCGTATTCTACCAGATGGTGGATGAAGCCAAGAAGAAAGGGAAGCCTGCACCCGACTTCCAACCTGACTTTGCTGGCAAGGAATATCTGTTGCAGAGGCAGTTGAAGACGGAAGCCAGGGGCGACATCATCCAGAAACTGCGTGAGGCGGGTATCCGTCCCACAGCGATGATGGACATCAGCGATGGTTTATCCAGTGAGCTGATGCATATCTGCAAGCAGAGCAAGGTGGGTTGTCGCATCTTCGAAAAACAGATACCCATCGACTACCAAACGGCTGTGATGGCTGAGGAGCTGAACATGAACGTCACCACCTGCGCCCTCAACGGCGGCGAGGATTACGAACTGCTGTTCACCGTACCTATTGGCGACCACGAGAAGATACAAGAACTTGACGATGTGAAACTCATCGGTCACATCACCAAAGCAGAACTCGGACACGTCCTCGTCACCCGCGACGACCAGGAGTTCGAACTCAAGGCACAAGGGTGGCAGCCGTTATAGCACGAGAGCAAAGCGTAAAAAACGGGTGTTTTTTACGCTTTGACGCTTCTTCTTCGATACAGGATTTTGGTAATTACTGAGAATTTCCTATCTTTGCTCTCAGTATGATGACACACACTGGCAACATACCAAGAGCAACACTTACCCTCCCCAGGAAATGGGGGGTAAGTTGTTCTTGCTACCCTACCCGAAAACTTTACCAAACATTATTGATTATGAAGAAGAGTATCATTACGATGATGGTGCTCATGCAGACGTGTGCAGCATGGGCACAGGACGTCTGCTACCTCGTAGGTACAGACGGCAAGAAAGAGGCTAACAAGGCCTCCGTGACTTTAACGAAAGAAAGCAACGGCGTGTTCAAGGGCGAAGTGACGTTCACGGAAGAAGGCCGCGAGTTCTTCATTGCCACCGAACTGGGCAACTGGGACGAGCCCGACAAAGTAGAGTCCTTCTGCTACGGTCCGAAAGCGGCCGGAAGCCCCATCGTGCTGGGTACGGCACAGGAGTTCGACATGTGGAAGACTGTCGGTCCGATGGTGTGTTTCGTGACTGCAGAAGCAACGGCTGGCGGCAGCACTGGTGGTTTTGCATATAACAAGGCGTACCTTGTCACCGTCGATTTCAACCAGCTGACGCTGTTGGTGTCGGAGATAAGCAACGATGAGCCTGAAAACCCGGAGGATGAGGACGACGGTACGACACCCGCTGAGGACATCAATCTGAACAGCGGTACCCACTTCACCGTCAACGTTCCTGAGGCCGGCGCGTTGGAAACGGTGCTGCGCAATGCCATCAACCAGACGGACTACGACCTGGTGGACTTCCTGACCGTCAAGGGCAAGATAGGCGGCAAGGACATCAAGTACCTGAAAGACCAAGCCGGCTTCGTGTCGCAGCTGCAGTATCTCGACCTGTCAGAGGTGGAACTGGTGTATGACGACGAGGCATACAGCTCTGTTACGGTATCGGACAAAGGCCCCGAAGACATTGCGCAGGGTATAGTGAACTACACCACCACTTATCATACGCTATCGGCAGAAAACAAGGATGAAGCAGGCCAAGAAGGAGCTTTCGACGGTACATAGACATACTCTGTGGTCTATTGTCGCCGCAACGACCTGTCGTTTGCCTTTAACAGCATGAAGAGCCTCAAACAGATTAAGTTGCCCAAGGCATTGACCGGCTTGGGTGAAGGAATTCTGTCTGGGAGCAATGTGTTGGAGAAGGTCACCTTCCCCGATAACGCTACCTATATTGACCACAACGCTTTAGCCATCAGCACGCTGAAGGGCGTCGATCTGCCCTCAACCATCACCAAGCTGGGCAAGGATGCCCTGCGCGGCGTGGGCTTCCGCACCATCAACGTGAGCCAGTTTACCGAACTGGGTGAGGGTTGCCTAAGCGAGACCAACATCACAGAGGTGTCACTGAACAGCAGCGTGAAGGAGATTCCTGCCGAGGCCTTCAGTGGCTGCAATCGTTTGGGGTCACTCACCATCCCCTCGACGGTGGAGACCATCGGCGACGAAGCCTTCAAGAATTGCAAGAAGCTGAACAACATCACGTTTGCCGGACAGGTGGAGACCATCGGTAAGGAGGCGTTCTCTGGCTGTCAGAAGCTGACCAGCGTCAGCATCAACGCCGTTAACATCGGTGAGAGCGCATTCGCCTCTTGCGACCTGACCTCCGTCGAGATTGCCAACGGTGCCAAGAGTATCGGCGGATGGGCATTCGATGGTAATCACCAGTTGACCAGCGTTACTACTCCGCAGACGTTGGAGGAAATTGGCTCTCACGCCTTCAACGGCTGGATGGTCTTTCAAGTGGGTTTTTACGATACACCCTTTATCACCAATCTGCCTGCCGAGGACGGCGTGAAGTATATCGGCAGTGTGGCCTACCTATACACAGGCGGCAGCGACCTAAAGATAAAAGAAGGTACGCTGGGTATCGCAGATAATTTCCTGACGAACCACCGAGTCGAGGTTAATTCTTATTCAAGCACCACCATTAGCGACTGGACGGCTCCCACTTCCATTACGCTACCTTCATCGGTGCGTATTATCGGCAAACAGAGTTTCAAGGAAAACACGAACATCACCACCATCGACCTACCCGCGTCGTTGGAGAAGATAGGCCATCAGGCCTTCTCGGGTTGCAGCAACCTGAAGGGCAGCATCACCCTTCCTGCCAGCACGAAGCTTCTGGGCGGCTATGCTTTCGAGAACACGAAAATCACCCGTGTATATTACAACGCCGTGGAGGCAGAGAACGAGGGTCGCATCTTCCCCAACACACTCACTCGCGTCATCATCGGCGAGGGCGTGAAGAACATACCCTCAGGATTGTTCGAGAATCTCACCAACCTGGCTCGCCTACAGATGCCCAGCACGGTGGAAAGCATCGGTGACGGGGCCTTCAGAAGTTGTTCGTCACTGACAACCCTTGACTTCCCTTCGGCACTGAAGGAAATAGGCAGCTACGCTTTCCAAGGAACGACGCTGTCCTTGATTTCTGTTTATATGAACGAGCCCATTGCATTGGGCGAAAACGTCTTCTACGAGTGCAGCGCGATTCCTTTGTTGAAGGTTCCCAACGGCTCGCTGGCCGCCTATATGGCCAATGGCTCCTGGTCTTCGCAGTTCCAGAAGATAGAGCAGTTCGACGGAGCGTCCAATACGGAGGCCGTCAACAAGACAACCACTGTCAGCGTCAGCGAGACGGTGACCGAGGACACCGACCTCACGGGCACCATGCTGGGCAGCGTTTATGTGACCCTCGACACCGAGGATAGTGGCGACGGCTATAATTCCACAGAGGGCTGCCTCGTCATCAATTCCACCGTCAGCGACGAGCAGCTGGCAGCCACGACTGCCGATGATGCCGACAACCTGACGGTGAAGAACCAGTTCAACGGACTCATCTTCGAAGTGCCTGCTGGCAAGGGCTCTGTCGTCATTGACTGCCAGACGCTGGGTCAGAACGTCATCTACATCAAGATAGGTGCTAACGATCCACAGCAGGTAGAGGCCGCCAGCAAACAGCAGCTCTCCGTGCCATATACAGTCACTGAAGCTACCCGCATCTACGTCTATGCCGCTCCAACCACAGGCGCTGCCGCCAAAGCGCAGGAACGGGATGGTGTTAAAGCGCCGCGCCGTGCCAACGCCTATGCTAATACCGATGCCGTCAAGATTTACGGCCTGACCATTAAGGTCGATGAGAACCTGACCGGCATCGCTACGCCGTTAGCCACACTGACGCAGAAAGACGGTGCATACTACACCCTCGATGGTCGCCGTCTGAACGGCCTGCCCACACAGAAGGGTCTGTACATCGTCAATAGAAAGAAGGTCGTGATTAAGTGAGTGAAGGGCCAAGTCTTGAGCTCTTCCGAATGTGAACGAGCTCGATATGAGATATCAAAGGTAAGATAATCCCCACCGAAGAACGGGCGAAGATGACAAAACGCTTCATCTTCGCCCGTTTTTTGAGCCTAATCATGATTTCGACGCGACAAATTGGCTGGGCGTCTGCCCAGTCAGTTTGATAAATGCCCGCCGGAAGGTGGAGATAGAGGCGAAGCCACTCTCACAGGCCACAAAATCGAGCTTGTATTCTGGGTGTTCACGCATCATGGGAATGCTGACGCGTTCGATGCGCAACTGGTTGACATAATCGTAGAACGTCTGATTGAGCACCTGACTAAGGTATTTACTCACGTAGGTACGGTTGGTACCCAGTGCCTCAGCCAAGTCTGACAACGTCAGGTCTTTCTTCAAATACAATTGCTGTTCCTCCATCAACCGCTCCAACACACCTTCCGCAAAAGGCAGTTCGTTCTTATTGTTAGCGGACCGTTCTGACTCGTTATTGCTTTCGATGACGATGGGCCGGAAATTCCAGCTGTATTTCAGCACCATCAGCCACAACAGAATGACGAGCACATAGTATATGATGTCGGTAGCCACAGTGGCAAAGAGCGACGTAAACAACCAGACGAGCTGACTGACAACAGCAAAGGTAAAGACGGGCTTCAGCCACGACACGTCGATATCGTCGATGTTCGAGAAATTCTCACGCACGTAATTCAGGTGCCGCTTCATCTTCATATACCCCACGCCTACTATCGTCCATGCAAAACACCAAAGGAACAGCGCATAGCCATAAGCGACCCACTGCTCAGGTATCCACATATATAATAAGGTGAAAACGGCAAAGGGCAGTGACATGAGGACGAGCTTCCGTCCGGTCACCCATCCGGGCATCACCGTCTCGAAGACAAAGGCGGCGTAGGTCATTGCCGACCATCCGTCAATCATCATCACCCAGTCCAGCACACGCTCCTCATACATCCCGGGGAAAGTGAAGACAATGTCCTTCATGCTCAATACCGCCCATATCGCCATGATGCATCCCAGCACGGTCTGAAACCTCGTACGGTTTTTCCGCCAGCACAGGATGTGCAGCGCAAAGATGGCAAAGAAGGCGGTGGAGACGCCTATCATAAAAGTCAGGATGTTCATGTTCGGTTCCATAGTGCAAAGGTACAATTAATTTGTCAAACGCCACACGCACCAATGTTTCAAAGCGTATTTTTTTACGATTTGGCGCAACATTTTGTCAGATTGAAGCATTGGAGCCCTCTTTTTTCTTTGTTCCTTATTGCATTTTTCCTATCTTTGCCAACAGCGTTTTATATCATTAAATAATATACACATGAAAAGAATTCTACTCATTTGGACAATCCTTGCCACCTGTCTGACGATGATGGCAGGAAACGTGACAGAACAGGAAGCGCTGAACATCGCCCGACAGTTCTTGCAGGGCAAGTTGTTACAACAGCAGAAGCAGCTGCGCCGCGCTGCATCCGCTGGCGACACCCCGTTCTATGTGTTTAACGTTGAACAGCAAGGCGGTTTCGTCATTGTCAGTGCCGACGACCGTACCGTTCCCATCTTAGGCTATGCCGATAACGGCAACTTAGAGATGGACAAGTTGCCGGAAAACGCCCGTTATTGGTTAGAGAGCTATGCCGCACAAATCAAGGCTTTGGGCAGCAATGTGAAGACCACCCAGGCTCCGCGTCGTGTGATAGGCTCACCCGTAACGCCGCTGCTTACCTGCCATTGGGACCAAGGCGAGCCCTATAACCATCGGTGCGATTTTTACGGAGGATATTGTATGACGGGCTGTGTGGCTACCGCCATGGCTCAGGTGATGTACTACCACAAGTGGCCACAGGCTGCAACTCCCACCATACCAGCATACACAACGCCTAAGTATTTGGGGGTTGGCGAATTAGCACCTACTGTTTTCAAATGGGACAAGATGAAGGACACTTACTCAGCTAATGAGACTGGGGAATCGGCAGACGCCGTTGCCGAACTGATGCGCTACTGCGGTCAAGCGGTCGAAATGTATTACGGATTAAACGAATCGTCTGCCTCAGTCTTTGCTTCGGTAATGACTCACTATTTCGGCTATAGCCAAACAGCCAGAAACGTTACACGTACCACTTACACTGCATTGGAGTGGGAAAAGCTGATTTATCAGGAGGTGGCCAACCAACGTCCTGTACTTTATTCAGGACAATCGGGAGACGTAGGACACCAGTTTGTCATTGACGGCTATGACAACCAAGGGCTCTTCCACGTCAACTGGGGATGGAGTGGTGCAAGTGACGGCTATTTCTCGCTATCTGTCCTCAATCCCTATAATCGCGGTATCGGTGGCGGTTCTTCAGAAAATGGTTTTACCATGGAGCAGGATGCCATCATCGGTTTGCAACCCGACCAAGGCCAGGCTGCAGTCACCACGCTGTATTGCCGATCTCCCTATGGATTTAATTCAACCTACACTCGCAACTCATCCTCTGAAGACTTCCAGATAAGTCTGTATGCAAGTCTTGTGGATTTCGGCATCTGGAATGTGAGTTACGATCACAAATGGGTACTCTACAAGGACGGAGAGCCCGTCAAGGACCTTACCATCCAAAGTGGCATAAGCCTTGAGATTTCCAGCCACTATAACAATTATCATTTTAGCGAATTCAGTTCGACACTGGCGTTCGGTGCCGGACTTGCCGACGGAATCTACGAACTGCGTCAGATGACCAGCACGCCCAATGCTGACCAATGGCAGCTTTGCCAGTATTTGAACAACGACTACCTGTTAGCAGAAATCAGTGGCAACACGCTCACCCTGAAATACACCTCTGAGATTGAGGATGCCATACAAATCAACCAAGTGACTGTCAGCGAGAAAATCAAAGAAAAACGTCCTGCCACCGTCCTTATCAACTGGACCAACAAGGGATATCAGCGCGAGACGCCTTTCTTTGTTTCGCTCAACGGAGGCTTCGGGGGGGCTGCCTCTTCATTCGTAGAGCATGGCGAGACTGGTGAGGTCGAGATTGTATTTACGAACAAGTCGACAGGTAACCAAACGTTAAGGATATCAACCGACAAAAATGGCCACAACGTGGTCTACGAACAGGAGGTTACCGTCATTGCACCGCAGCCTCAGAACCTGACTGTAGACATTGCCATTGAGGGTGAGAACGCAGGAACCATCCAAGGTTCTACCATCAACGCAACTTTTACCTTTACCAACGAAGGCCCCAACGATTACGATGACGATGTAGAAATCTACCTATACCCCTTAAGCCACGACGGCTACAGCTTTGCTGGTGACCCAATCATGGTGACGAAACCGCTGAAGGTGGCTGCTGGCGCAAAGGCTGATGTCAACGTGCAATTCCCGAACCTGAGCGTCGGCAATTATTATCTGGAAGCATATTACTATGGCTTAGACCTCTCATGGGCCGGATCCACCATGTGCGCTGTCGGACTGTTGCCCCAAAAACTGTCGGGCTCTATCCAAATCGAGGGAGCGGTTGGAGAAACCATCGAAGGCACCACCATCAATGCGACGGTCAATTTCACGAACAACGGTTCTAACGACTACGACGACGAAGTGCTTGTCAGCCTGTATCAATTCAACGAGAGCGGCACCGACTTTGTGGGCGATGCTGTGGAAGTCATAAAGCCGCTGAAGTTAGCCGCAGGTGCACAGGGCAGCGTAACGGTACAGTTTCCTGACCTGATTGCCGGGAGAACCTATTACTTAGTGGCATATTATTATGCACCAAGCAGAACGCAGGCTGCATCTGCCGTTTGCACCGTCGGCAAGGTGGTGTATCCCGTAAAACTGGAAATTCAGGCAACCGTAGCCAATGGCACCATGACAGGTGCAGTTACGTCATCCGTTGCAGGGCCTACC
>Ga0247611_10008280_pt1 | contig 12860 bp, 12 predicted proteins | sample 177DNAGHGhighgp2_FD_192422 | JGI IMG/M metagenome (GOLD analysis project Ga0247611, IMG submission 192422) | Sheep rumen microbial communities from Palmerston North, Manawatu-Wanganui, New Zealand - 1770 DNA GHGhigh gp2 | ecosystem: Host-associated > Mammals > Digestive system > Stomach > Rumen... | reverse complement strand
TGATCTTTTCACAAAGGAATCTGATAGACGCTGTCATCAGGCAGAATTAGACTGGCTATTGCCTGTCGGCGATACGGATCTGGTCTTTTGCGATGTAGTCTTTCGTGGCATCGATGGCGATGAGCACACCGTCCTCGATGCCGAAGCCGGTCTTATGGGGACGGAAGGTGAGTACCTTCGAATCGTATTCGCCCAGATAGCGGAGGATGCCTGTGCCGGCATTCATCCACCAGACACGTTTCCTGGAACCACTGATCTTCGTGAGATCGACCTTCATCTCACGGCTGGTGTAATTGTAGACCAGCAGGTAGTCATTGCCTCGTGTGGCGATGAGCCGGTCGTACTGCCTGCCATTCTCTACGATGATGCTCTGATCGGGCACTCGCTCGAAATAGGGGAACGAGAGTATCAGCTGGCGGACGAACTTCATCTGCTGGAAACCAGGATCGTTGAGGGCCTGATACCAGGTCTTTACGTCGCCGGCATCGCCATAGCTTGTGGGGTAGCCGGGTTTCAGCATCTGCATGATGGCATTATGGCCGTAGGTGTGGCCGCAGGAGCCGGCAAACACGCTCCAGTAGGCATATCGCCTCACGTCGCAGGCCTGCCAGTGGGGCTCGCTGTTACCGTGCAGTCCCATGGGGATGTCCTCATACGAGGGTTCAGCGTCGAGCACGGGCTTGATGGGTTTGTAGGCCCAGGTGGAGTCGACATACATCCAGTTGTCTTCTTCCGTATTGTCGGGGATGGGATAGTCGGCATTGCCCATGCGCTGGCCATATCTGCGGTGACCGCTCTGGAAGGTGTGGAAATCGATCCACGGAGCCTTGCTCCACCATTTGGCAGAGGTATAGCGGCCTCGGGGGTGATAGGTCATGAGGTGGTTGTGGTCGATGGCCTTGATGCTCGTGGCGAGGGTGTTCCACACTTCGGGCTTGATGTCGCCCTGGATGTCACCGCCCATAAACCAGATGATATTAGGCTTGTCCTTATATCGGTTGGCGAGGAAGGTGCCGTATTCCTTTGCTCCCTCCACGCTCAGATGGCCGGCTTTCACCAGTCCGCCCCAGATGCAGACCATTCCGATATAGATGCCGTTCTGCTGCGCCAGGTCGATGATGTAGTCGAGATGATCCCAGTAGCCGTAGGTGGCGGGGGATGGGTGATGGGTGTTGGGTGATGGGTGATGGGTGGCGGGTGATGGCAGAGGGTGCGACATCTGTCCGTAGATGTTATAGGCCGGCACACCGTTGATGACCTGTATCTGCACCACGTTATAGCCTTCCTCGCGACAGCGCTGGAGATACCACTGCGCCTCTGAACGGTCGAGCCGCTCTGCGAGGAGCCAGCCCGTATCGCCCTGCCAGAAGAAGGGCGTACCGTTCTCGTGCATCAGGAAACGCTGGTTGTCGGAAACCTTGAGACGGCCATTGTCCCATGGTTTCATGCTATCAGCCGCCCACACTCCAACTGTCCACATCGTGAGCAGGGCCATCAAAAAGCTCTTCTTCATTTAGTTCCTACGATCTTGGTTCGTGGCTGTTCCTTGTTGCGACGGTTGACGACGGTGACGACGGCCTGCGCCAGATTGATGAAGGCCAGGCCGGTGGCGGTGTCGCTACTGAGGGCGGCGGGAGTGCCGTTGTCGCCATTGTCGCAGATGCTCTGCACGAGCGGGATCTGCGCCAGCAAGGGCACATTCATCTCCTCGGCCAACTGCTTGCAGCCTTCCTTCCCAAAGATGTAATACTTGTTTTCGGGCAGTTCGGCAGGGGTGAACCACGCCATATTCTCGATGAGGCCTAGGATGGGCACGTTCACCTTGTCGTTGCGATACATGTCGATGCCTTTACGCGCATCGGCAAGGGCCACCTGTTGCGGGGTCGAGACGATGATGGCACCCGTGATGGGAAGTGTCTGCAAGAGGGTGAGGTGGATGTCGGAAGTACCTGGCGGGGTGTCGAGGATGAAATAGTCGAGCTCGCCCCAGTCGGCATCGGCGATGAGCTGCTTCAGCGCACTCGTGGCCATGCCGCCGCGCCAGAGGGTAGCGGTGGTGGGGGAGACGAAGAAACCGATGGACAGGAGCTTGACACCGTATTGCTCAATGGGACAGATGAGGTCGCGGCCGTCTTTCTTAATGGCGTAGGGACGCTCGTCCTCGACGTTGAACATCTTGGGCATCGACGGGCCGAAGATATCGGTATCGAGCAGGCCTACCTTATAGCCCAGGCGAGCGAGGGCGATGGCGAGATTGGCAGAGACGGTGCTCTTGCCGACACCACCCTTGCCGCTGCTGACGGCGATGATATTCTTCACGCCAGGGAGCATCTGACCGACCTCAGGGCGCGGGGCGCTCTTGAACTCTGTAACGATCTCAACCGAGATATCTTTACCGCAGTGGTACTTAATCGCGGCTTCAGCAGCCTTGACGGTGGATTTCAGAAAGGGGTCGGTATCGCGTGGGAATTCGAGTACAACTTTCACGCGCCATGGTTCTCCCGCTGCTGCGGGGGCGGCAACGGATGGCGTATCAGCCACCATGCCGCTCTCGACGAGGTTTTTCTTCGTGCCGGCATACGTGACCGTCGCCAGCGCGTCCATAATCAGTTTGGGATATAATGTCATATTTACTTCTCTACTTTACTGCTTTACTCCTTCTCCTTCAACACATAGACCTTCACCCAGTCCTTGTTGGCCATATAGAGCGTCTTGCTGTTCTTGGGGAGCCAGAAGGAGCAGCCGACCACATCCTTGAACGTGCTCTTGGAGATAGCGGGCGGTGTGGGACAATTGAGGATCACGTCACGCAGCGACGGACACTTGGCGAAGGCTTCGCCACCGATCTTCTTCAGGGCGACGGGCAGTTCCACCTTGTTGAGCATGGTACACTCGTAGAAAGCGTCGCTGCCGATGCTGGTGACGGCGATAGGGATCTTGATGCTCTCCAAAGAACTGCATTTTTCGAAGGCATCGTCGCCAATGCTGGTGAGCGCTACGGGGAATTCGATGCTCCTAAGGGCGGTACATTCCTGGAAGGCTTTCGTGCCAATCTTTTTCACTGTGTTGGGCAGGGAAATGCTGCGTAGGGCATTGCATTTATAGAATGTCTTGCTCTCGATTTCGGGAATGAAGCCGTTGATGACCACGCTGTCGAGGACGGAACAGCCTTCGAAGGCACTGTCGCCAATCGATTTTACGAGATTGGGGATGATGGCCTGGCGGAGGCTGGAGCACTCGGCAAAGGCTTCGTCGCCGATCTTCGTCAGCGAAGAGGGGAAGTCGATCTCAGGTAAGCTCCGGCATTGCTCGAAAGCACTGCTGCCGATGGATTTGACGCCAGAGGGGATGCTGATACTGTTGAGGCTGGTGCAGCCGAGGAAGGTGTTGGAATTGATTTCATTGAGATTTCCTTCCATACTGACGTTGGTGAGTGCCGTGCAGTTCTTGAACACACCGCTGCCGAGTTTCGAGATCTTTTCGAGGGAGATTTCTTCGAGGCTCTTGCAGTCCTCGAAGGCATTACTGCCGATCTTGCTGACCTTTGCCATCTCAATGGCCTTGAGGTTGTCGCAGTCTTCAAAAGCAGAATTGCCGATTTCTTCGACATTCTCGGGCAGGTCGACCTTCTCCAGACTCTTGCAGTCGCGGAAGGCATCGTTGCCGATTTCTTTCACGCTTTCAGGGAACGTGATGCTGTTGAGTGCCTCGCAATCTTTGAAAGTGGCATTGCCGATTTTCTTGACCTTGCCGATGATCGTCACATTGGCGAGGGCCTTGCAGCCGTTGAAGACCTGCGAGCCCAGTTCGCTGACGTCCTCGGGAATTTCCACGCTGGTGAGAGCTTTGCAATTCTCGAAAGCCTCGTTGCCGATGACAGTGACGTGTTTGGGAATTGAGATGGTAGCCAGACTCTCACAACCCTGGAATGCCTGATCTTCGATGGTGATCACACTTTCTGGGATATTGATATCCGGCAGGGCGGAACAACCGTCGAAGCAGCTCTTGCTGATACTGGTAATACCTTGTGGCAGAGCGACCTTCAGCAGTTGTTTGGCACCGGAGAAAAGACCGTTGGGCAGCTTGTTGGTAGCCTTGGCGTCCTTGCCTTCCGTGAAAACGGCTTCGGAGATATCGACTTCGGTCACTACACACTCGCCCTTCTTCTCATTGGCTTTGGTGCGGTTGACAATCTGCTGGAGCAGTTTGATGTCGGCACTGTTGAGCGGGCCGCTGACCTTCAACTCAGAGATTTTGAACTTCTCATCACTCTGAATCTGTTTCGAGAGCTGTCCGACGGCGTCAACCGTCACATTCTTTGAAATTTGTGCGGAGGCCAGCAAAGGCAATGCTGCCAACGCGATGGAAATCAGTCTTTTCATAATCAATAGGTCTTTATTTTGCTTTATCGAGGCTGCTGCGCTTCGAACGGTGGTAGGAGCGGTAGTCGTCGAGTTCGATCTCAACATCCGGCTCTGACAGCTCACCGTTGTGAGGCAGTTGCCATTTAAGATACTTGATATTCAGACCACGGGCGATCCACATGGATTCGTAGTAGGTCTGGATAGAGGCGGCTTCGGAGAACTCGGAATCTTCTAGGTTCTCTGCGTATAAATCAGTCGTCCTCAGGAGGATGGGCAGGTTATTATGCCCTACCATATAGGTCGTGTAGGTGAAAAGGAAGTTGGAGTCGGTCTTCAGATGAATGATGCCACCGTCGATGAGGAATTTGCGATAGCGCGCCATAAACCAGGTTGATGTAAGACGCTTGCGGGGATTCTTCATCTGTGGGTCGGAGAACGTGAGCCAGATTTCCTGCACCTCGTCTTCGGCGAAGAAACGCTCGATGATCTCGATGTTGGTGCGGAGGAAGGCGACATTCTTCAGACCTTCGTTGAGAGTCTGGGTGGCTCCCGTCCACATACGGGCTCCTTTGATGTCGACGCCGATGAAGTTCTTGTCTGGGTGGCGCTTGGCCAGTTCCACGGTGTATTCGCCCTTGCCGCAGCCCAGCTCCAGTACAATGGGGTTCTGATTGTGGAAATATTGCTCATGCCAGTGGCCCTGCATCTCAAAGGGAACATGTTCCACTACCGAATAAGGGTACTGGAACACGTTCTCATAAGTCTCCATATCGGCGAATTTCGCCAACTTGCCTTTTCCCATGCGCTATTTATTCGTCAACGTATTTGGGAGAATCACCGTGCTCGGTGGTTTGCGGTTCACTGTCCTTCAGACACATGATGAAGACAATGAGCGCAAAGATAGCAAACAGGATGGAGACACCTGAGAGAAAGAGCAACTCGCCAGCATTATGCCCCCAGACCTTTATAACGGTATCCGGGTCGAATGAACCGTTTGTGGCATCTTCCATCAAATTTTTGATGGCGGGCGAAGTGGCTGAGTAGATATTGCTTATGATGCCTAAGGCGTAGCTGATGTACACCCACCAGGCGCTCTTGTCCGCGTCCTGCAGACGGCGCGCGGTGGCGGCCAGACCGAAGAACATGACGATAGTGGCGATAATGCTGCTAATCAGCAAATCGCTGACGAATGAGGTCAACGTCCAGTTGGCTATCATCACGATCAGTATCCACCACCAGAACTCTGAACGGCGGCTGCGACCCTTGAAATCCAGGATGCGGCTGGAGGCCAGTTTGACGGCCTCTATAAAACCAAGTTGCGGTAATGCTCTCATATCGTTACTCAATTACGACAGTTGTCCAACCGTGTTTGTCCTCAATTTCGCCATACTGGATACCACGAAGGGTATCGAAGAGTTTTTTCGACATCGGACCCGGCTTGTCACCGAAGGAATAACGCTTGCCAGTGTCGAGGTCGTCGATATAGGAAATCGGACTGATAACAGCTGCTGTGCCACAAGCACCAGCCTCTTCGAAGGTCTCGAGTTCCTCTTCAGGAATCGGACGGCGCTCCACCTTCATGCCTAAGTCTTCAGCCACCTGCATCAGCGACTTGTTGGTGATGGAGGGCAGGATAGAACTTGACTTCGGGGTGATATAGGTGTTGTTCTTGATGCCGAAGAAGTTGGCAGCACCACACTCGTCCATGTATTTCTTCTCCTTGGCGTCGAGGTAGAATTCGCAAGCATAGCCTTTCTCGTGAGCCAGGTTGTTGGCAAAGAGAGAAGCGGCGTAGTTACCACCCACCTTATACTTACCAGTGCCGAGAGGTGCCGAACGGTCGTAGTCGCGGATGATGACGTAAGGATTGGCAGCGAAGCCACCCTTGAAGTACGGACCTACGGGGGTGACGAATATCAGGAAGCAGTACTCCTTGGCGGGATGCACACCCACCTGGGCACTGGTTCCGATGAGCAGCGGACGGATATAGAGCGTGGCGCCGCTCTCGTAGGTGGGAATCCACTCCTGATTCAGGCGAACCACCTTCTTTACCATCTCTGTAAAAAGCTCGGTTGATACCTCAGGCATCATGATGCCGCGGCAGGTGCTCTGCAGACGGGCGGCATTCTCATCGACGCGGAAAATGCGCACCTTGCCGTCAGGACAACGATAGGCCTTCAGACCCTCGAATGCCTCCTGGCCATAGTGCAGACAGGTAGCTGCCATGTGCAGGTTCAGATACTCATCGGAGCAAACCTCGATTTCACCCCATTTTCCATCACGATAGTAACAACGTACGTTGTAGTCGGTCTTCATGTAGCCGAATGACAGACTACCCCAGTCTAAATTCTTCATTTGCTTATGTCTTTTTATTGTGATTTATGCATATTTGCTTGCAAAAGTAAACAAAATCTTGCGTTTGAGCAACAAAATCTCCTGAAAATTCGCTTTTTCTTTCTCTTTTCTTGTCTGTTTACAGGGAAACGGCTACCTTTGCAGCGTTTTTTAACACATTATCAATAAGCAAAAGATGAAAAAGTTACTTTTATTGGCATTTCTGGCAGTTGGAATGACGTCTAATGCTGAGACTGTCGTGAGCAACGATGATGAGGAGCAGATTGAGAACAAGGGTGGTATCGAACTTGGTAAAGGTAAAGATGATAATGACCGCTGGTCGATGCACTTTGCTTTTGGTGTTGACATCCCCACAGGTGCACCCAGTGACGTTGAGTTTGCGCCTTTCCGTTCATGGGAGTTTAACTGGACCGTCGTGCAGTATGACTATACCCCTGGTAAATCGAATACGACGCTTTCTGCAGGTTTGGGCCTTAATTGGCGCAGCTATACGTTGAGCGGACACAAACAAGCTTTTATCAAAGTTAAAGATTTTGTCTATGTCGACGGGGCGCTTGGTGCGGCGTATGATGAATTCTCATCGAACATCCATACGACAGCCTTGACAATGCCGCTGCTTGTCAAGCAGAAGTTCACCAAGAGCTTTGCCGTATCATTAGGTGCCCAGTTGAACTGGAACTTCTATGGCCGTATCAACAATTACTGGGAGCAGGGTGATCATGCGGCAGATGAGTTAACAAAGAAGATAGGCCAACGCCCCTTCACAGTTGATGTGCTGGGTATGTTGCACTTCGGAGACTTCGCCGTTTACTGCAAGTATTCGCCAATGAGCGTGCTTAAGAAGGATCGCGGTGAGGAATTCAAGTCACTCGCTGTGGGCATCTATTTCTAAGGCGATTATTCGCGCTCAGCCTGAATCTTTTGGATTTCCTGTTCTGTCTTGGTCAGTTTGTCCTTGCAGAACTTGATGAGTCGCTGTGCTTCCTTGAGTTGCACAGCGATTTCGTCTATACTGTATTCATCGCTTTCCATCTTTCGCACAATCTCCTGGAGTTGTGCGAAAGCAGCTTCGTATTTCTGTTCTTGATTCATTTTACTATTGATTTGATGGTTCCTTTTTCTAAGTGGGTCTCTATTTCGTCGCCGTGTCGCAGCGTCTTGGGGTCGCGGACAATCTTACCGTCTTTCATCGTCATGCTGTAACCACGACTGAGCAGCAGGGTGGGGTCAAGGCTTCTGGCTTTCTCTTCGACGAGTTGCAGGCGGTGCTTCTCAGCCATCAGACGACGGTCGAGGAGGATGGGGAGGTGCTCTGCGAGTGTTGAGAGTTGGGCGTTGAGTGTCGAGAGTCTGCTGCCGCTGCTGAGGATAAGACGGTTGTTGAGGGCTTCGAGACGGGCCTCCTGACGTATTTTGACGTTGGAGAAGAGTCTGGGCAATACCTCGGCTACGGTGGCAAACTGAGTTTTATAATAAGTGAGTTTCTGCTGTGCCAATCGGAGGATCTGTTCCTGAGAGTCATTAAGGATATCCATGACGGTCTTCAGGTGGTCGATGAGGAAGGCAGCGGCAGCGGTAGGTGTCTTCACTCTCGTATGTGAGACCATGTCGAGGATGCTTTCGTCACGATCGTGGCCGATGCCTGTGATGATGGGCAGAGGGAAGTTGGCGACGTTTTCGGCCAGTGCCAGCGTGTCGAAACCGCTCATGTCGCTGGTAGCGCCACCGCCCCGGATGATGACGACGCAGTCGAACTGTTCATTATAAATGCACTCGAGCGCATTTATAACACTTTGTTCTACGCCCTCACCTTGCATGATGGCTGGGAAAAGCTGTGTATGGAATTTAAAACCATAGGGATTGTCGGCCAGTTGGTTGCAGAAGTCGCCATAGCCTGCTGCCGTCTCACTGCTGATGACGGCGATGCGCTGACAGAAGAGCGGCATTCGCAATTCTTTCTGCAAATCGAACACACCTTCCGTCTTGAGCTGGCGAATGATTTCCTGTCGCTTGCGGGCCATATCACCGAGGGTGTAGGTGGGGTCGATGTCTGTGACGATCCACGAGAAACCGTAGGCCTCATGGAACTGGGCATAGACCTTCAGTAAGACTTTCATACCTGCATGGAGCTGTTGACCTGTGGTGCGCTCGAAATAGGGCCGAATGAGTGTCCATTTCGAAGCCCAGCATCTGGCAGAGGCTTTGGCGATGGGGGTGGCACTACGCTCGTCTTTCTGGATGAGTTCCATATAGCAATGGCCTCTCGCCTCCCTGCATTCTGACAGTTCTGCCTCTACCCAATATTCATCGGGCATCTCGCACTCCAACACCTCACGGACGAGGCTGTTGAGTTCGTATAGTGTCAGTCTCTTCTCACTCTCCATATTTCTTACCTCTTACTTCTCACCTCTTACCTCTGTTTTCCCAATCATATACGCCCGCCAGAAGTTGGGGATACCATAGCCGTAGATGTTGTCAGGCTCCTGGTACTGGCTGCTGGTCTGGCGCACAAGGTTGATGATTTCCAAGGCGGTCTTATCGGGCAATGCCTGCCACAGACATGCCACAAGACCTGCGACGATGGGTGTTGAAAACGAGGTTCCCATGTCTCTGATAATCGTTCCTCTGCCGGATATCAGCGAGGCCGGACTGCCAAGCGCCATCACATCAGGTTTTACCCGTCCGTCCTGTGTCGGACCGACACCGCAGAAAGGGGCATTCTTTCGGTCGTAATTGACGGCTCCTACCGTCAGAATATCATTGGCATCGGCAGGGAAGGTGATTTTCTTCCAGGGTCCCATGCCAAGGTTACCTGCGGAATTGATCAGGATAATGCCCTTGCTGGCCAGCATGGATGCAGTCTGGCTGATAAGGGCCGTCTTTCCGTCGAGGTCGCGCAGACGATAGTCGCCCCAATGATTGTCATACTCATTATATCCGAGGCTCGAACTGATGATGTCGACACCTGCAGAGTCGGCAAATTCTGCCGCCATCGTCCAATAGTCTTCCTCTACGGGCTGTTCTGTCTGCTGATCCTCGCAGCGAAGCAGCCAATAGCGGGCCTCAGGAGCTGTTCCTACAAGGATCTGCGGTTCGTCGGCAGCCATCGCAGAAAGTACCTTCGTGCCATGATCCGTCTCGCGATAGAAATGGGTGCTGTTGGGATAGACAAAATCTTTTACACCAAGGATATTGGTTTTTTGGAAGACCGGTATCAGGTCACAGTTCTGGAAACCGCCGTCGAGCACGGCGATGGTCATGCCCGAGCCTTTATGGCCGATATTGTGTAGACGGTGGCCATTCAGCATCTCAATCTGATCCCTGCCGTTGCCATAGTATTCGCCCTTGATACTGTCCCAGGGATTCCATTTCTCATGGACCTTCACTTTCAGCTGTCCGCGCTCGATGGAGTCGGGCGACTGCCACACCTGGCGTGAGCCCTTCACAAAGTCGAGTGTCGACAGATGATGTAATAATGTCGTATCGTTTGAGCGTACAAGAACTGTGTTCTGCCATCGGCTGGTGCCGATCAGGGTCCATTCTGCCGACGATCTCTTGTCCTGATGGACAAATCCGTTGGCAGTCTTCTCAATCGTTTTCAAATACTGATGACTGACGGGCAGGTCTGCGGAATCGAGTGGTAAGCCTTGTCGCCTGCGACGCTCTACAGACTTGTGGGAAAGCCATCGTCCAGGATGGTCGAGGGAATAGGGGGAGCCTTGTTTGTCCTTGAGGGTATAGCGCCAGATATAGTATTTCCCCCCAGGATATTCTTTCTTGGAGGAGGCTGCCGTGACTGATGTAGTCATGGTGAGAAACACGGCAATCATACATAGTATGGCCTTCAATGGCTTGATTGTTCTCATTCCGGCTGCAAAGTTACAAATATTTTCTGGAAATACTTGTTTGGCCCAATTATTTTTTGTACCTTTGCATCACGATTTGAAAACAGCATATGACAGATAATAAACAAGCCGCTCTTGAACTGGGACAGAAACCTGTAGGACAGCTGCTTTGGCAGTATGCCCTGCCGGCCATTGTGGCCATGACAGCTTCGAGCCTCTATAATATCATCGATCGTGCCATGATCGGACAGATCGTCGGTCCGGAAGCCATTGCGGGTCTGGGCATCACGTTCCCCTTCATGAATCTGAGTGCGGCTTTCGGCGCTGCTGTAGGTGTCGGTTCGTCGACGTGCATCTCGGTGAAGCTGGGCCAGCGCGACTATGATACGGCACAGCATCTACTGGGCAACACGGTGACGCTGAACCTGATAATAGGATTCGCATTTATGGTCATCTGTCTGTTGTTCCTTGACCCGATTCTGTTGTTCTTCGGTGCTTCGGAGATGACGCTGCCCTATGCGCGTGAGTTCATGACGGTAATCCTGCTTGGCAACATGGTGACGCACATGTACTTTGGTATGAATGCCGTGTTGCGAGCAGCAGGAAAGCCCCGTCATGCGATGTATGCGACATTGTTTACGGTGGCTTGTAATATCGTGCTTGTCGTCGCCTTCGTCTGGTGGTTCCGCTGGGGCATCCGCGGTGCCGCCCTCGCCACGATCACCTCACAGTCGCTGGCGTTGTGCTGGCAGATGTGGCTTTTCTCTGATAAGAAGGAACTGCTGCATCTGAAGAGAGGTATCTATCGTTTGAAGTCGCAACTGGTGAAAAACATCGTCGCAATTGGTATATCCCCCTTCCTGATGCAGACCACAAGCTGTGTCATCGTGATTTTCATGAATAACCAGTTTGTACGCTATGGCGGCGATATGGCTGTGGGTGCCTATTCAATAGCCAACTCGATGGTCATGGTGTTCTTCATGTTCGTCATGGGCATGATTCAGGGCATGCAGCCTATTGTGGGATATAACTACGGTGCCGAGAAGTTCGACCGCATGTTCCGTTGCCTGTGGATCACCATCGCCTGCGCTACTGCAATTCTATTGGTTGGGTGGGGACTGTCGATGGCTTTTCCGCGGCAGATCGCCCGCATCTTCACCACCGACGAGACGCTGCTTGAACTCTCGGCAAGGGGCCTTGTGATCGATATGCTGGTGTTCTTCGTGGTGGGCTCGCAGGCTGTTATCACCAATTTCTTCCAGTGTATAGGCAAGGTAAAGATATCTATCTTTCTCTCGCTGTCGCGACAACTCTTCCTGCTGCTGCCGATGGCGTATATTTTCCCGCTGTTCTGGGATCTCGATGGCGTGTGGTATTCGATGCCGGCTTCTGACTTCGGCTCGTTTGCCATGACGATTCCAATCCTTGTGTGGTATATGAAAAAACTCAAGAAGACATGAATCACATTATTATTAACGTAGGACGACAATTAGGCAGTGGCGGTCACGACATCGGAAGGATGCTCGCCCTTGATTTCCAAGCCAAGTATTACGACCGTGAGTTGCTGAATCTGGCAGCAAAGGAGAGTGGCCTTTCTGAGAAGATCTTTGAGCAGAACGACGAGAAGAAGGGCTTTTTCCGTGGACTGCTCAATATAGGAACACCACACCTCAGTGGAGGAGGCGAGAAACCTGATATGTCGCAGGAGAGTCTGTTCCAGTTTCAGAGCGATGCCATCCAGAAGGCTGCCAAAGAGGGGCCGTGTGTGTTCGTGGGCCGTTGCGCTGACTATGTCCTGCGCGACTTCCCCAATACGGTGAATATCTTTATTACGGCCTCAATGAAATATCGCATTGCTCAGGTTATGAACAAGCAGCATATGAATGCCGAAGAGGCACGGAAGTTTATCGAGTCGAAAGAATCGAAGCGTGCCGCTTATTACAATTACTATACAGGCAAGAAATGGGGCGCGGCTGAGAGTTATGACCTCTGCATCGACTCCAGTATCCTTGGACTGACGGATACGGAGAAGATAATTGCTGCATATATTCGCAAACGGTTTGAATTATGAAGAGAATAGGCATCCTGAGTGATACACACAGTTATTGGGACGAGAAATACCTGCATTATTTCGAACCCTGCGATGAAATCTGGCATGCAGGAGACATCGGCAGTGTCGAGGTGGCTGAGAAACTGGCGGCTTTCCGACCTTTCAGGGCAGTGTGTGGCAATTGCGATGGCGGCGATCTCAGGCTGATGTATCGTGAACTGAACCGTTTCAAGTGCGAGGATGTCG
>Ga0247611_10008278_pt1 | contig 12864 bp, 12 predicted proteins | sample 177DNAGHGhighgp2_FD_192422 | JGI IMG/M metagenome (GOLD analysis project Ga0247611, IMG submission 192422) | Sheep rumen microbial communities from Palmerston North, Manawatu-Wanganui, New Zealand - 1770 DNA GHGhigh gp2 | ecosystem: Host-associated > Mammals > Digestive system > Stomach > Rumen... | reverse complement strand
CAACGGAGCCTGGCCTTGCGTGTGAGGGAGACGCATTAACTTTGCGGCGTAAAAACAAAGCGAGCGATGAACAAACAAGTCAAAGAGTCATTGGAATTTTCTTATGAGCGACATCGCTTTCTAATGCAAGCGGAGCGTCAAGACACACCCCGGTCAAGAACTGATTATAATACACTCCATTTGCAAGAATTATATAAAAAATAACATTTTTCATTTTTCTTGATAACCTTTCCGCGACTCAATTGTTATAGAAGAAAAACAGATTTATTCACCATCTAAATTTTACTATTATGAAACAGTTTAGAAAAATCCTAACACTTTTATTAATCGTGTTAGTTGTTGCATCCACATTTGATGCTGACGCACAGACAAGACGCAAAAAGAGCAATAAGAGAAATACCACCTCTACTACAAAAGTAACCCCAAACGATTTGGTTGAATCATTATCAAGAGAAGCGGTTATTTTATCAAGACAATGCCCAATCGAATACAATGAGTTGGGAAGACTTGAGTCGGTATCATTCAAAAACAAGCAGATGACCATGACCATGTCGTTCAAGGAAGAATTCATGGAAGATTATTACAGCCCAAATACAGACTTTAGCTACATGGAGTACGGCTTTAAGTTAATCCTTGCAAATATCATAAAATCATCAGGGGTTCCTGCATCGACATTTGCCCAAAGCGGAATTTCATTTAAATTCATTTTGAAAGACTGTGATGACAATGTTCTTTGGCAAAATGTAATAACATGCAAAGAGGGTGCTGAGTTCTACAAACAAACGGTAAAGAATGGCAATTTGCCAAAAAATAAGAGCAATTACAATCTAGAGTATTTTAGGCAATTGGTAAAATCTCTTAATAATAGCACTCCACAATATTTGGAAAACGATATGGTAATTACAAGTGTCACAATGGAAGGCACAAAAATCTTCTATAACACAAAGGTTCCATCATATATGGTAGTTGGGATCATGGTGTTGACAGAAGATGAAAAAGAGGAGACAAGGAGAGAGAGATTGCTGAAGAGATTTATGAGTTCTTCTCAAAAATCGACACACGCCAGAAGAATAGCATTATCAATGAAATGATTTCACTAGGCATATCTATTAATTATCGCTATTATGTTGATGATGTCACAGCACCAGTATATACTGTCTCTTTGCCCTCCAGTTACATCAAGAAAATAGGCACAAACAAATAATATTATTTAATTAAAAATCTTTTTAGCTTAAATTCCGTTAGGTTAGGGATAAAATAACTAAATTTGCAGACAACTAATTTTTATCCCTACCTAATGGAAGATTTTAGTCAAATAGCATCCAATTATTATATATCATTGAGGAACCACTTCATTAATTATATCCACAAAAGCATTCCGGTTCTTAGCCTTGATGATATAGAAGACATCTATAGTGAAGTCTTCATCAAAGTAAGGAAAAATCTTTTAGAAGGCAATGTCGCTTCAGGCACAAAATGGAAATCCTATATCTTCAAAATTGGTTATAACCTGGCGGTCAACAAGGCAAAACAAGCCAGCCGATTTATTCAACCAGTTGAGTCTTCTGATGATGATATTGATGAAAGTAATCGGTTCGAAACTTACATTTCTCTTAATGAGATGAAAGAGGAAGAAGATAATGAGACCAAAAGTCAACAATTGGCTATCATTGATCGTGAAATCAAGTACCTGCCTGAGCCATGTGAGACCATTCTCAAGGACTTCTATTACGGAGGTCTCTCAATAAATGAGATAATGGATAACATTCATTATCAATCAACAAACTCCGTTAAAGTGATGAAAAACAGGTGCATGAAAAAGTTGAAAGAGAGAATCATGCTGGCTTTAAACACATTAAACTAAACAGATTTTTAAAACTATGGATAATAACTATTACGACATAGACGTTTTTGATGCTTATCTGAATGGCACGATGAGCGATGCTGAAAAATCTGTTTTTGAAGCTCAACTGAAAGCAGATAAGAATTTGAGTCAAGAATTCACCATTCACAAGGAAATCATTGCTGGTCTTCAACGAGCAGGGGCAAATGCTGATCTTGAATTTGAGAATGCTCTCCTGCACCTATCTGATGAAGAAATGGAGAAAATCATTGAACGAAGGACAAAAGTTAATAAAACTACCCCACAAGGTCGTGTTGTCCCCATGAGGAGAATCTATGGTTGGGTAGCAGCCGCTGCTGCAGTTATATTTATTGCTGGTGTAGGAGGATATCAATATCAGCAACAGCAGACAAAGAATAAACTTTGTGATGCTATCTTTACTGCTGGTTTCAATCCCGATATGACAATGACTAGAAGTGGTGATATAAGCGAATCGAAAGCTTATTCTGAAGCAATCAATAAGCTCAAGAATGGCGAAACTGAAAGTGCCATAAGTGCTTTAGAGAAGCTTTATGAGAAAGCAGATGATGAGATGAAAATTGAATATGGCACGTCACTTTCTTATGCTTTCGTCAAAGCACATAACATTGAAAAGGCTTGGGACATTATAAACAAGGTTAAGTCTATCAGTCAGCGTTTATATGGTGAAACTCCTGTTGAACTTGAATCACTCATCCAAGCAATGAATGGACAGAACTTAAAGTAAACTGGAATGAAAAGATTAATAATCATATTAGTCGTTTTGTTCTCTGTATTGATTGCAAATGCAGCGAAACGAGCATTATTAATAGCGATAGGGAACTATCCTGCCAACTCCGGGTGGGTAAAGATCAATTCCAGGAATGACATTGACTTATTAGCGCCAGTGTTTCGCAATGCTGGCTTTGCTGTAACTACCCTTATTGATAATCAAGCAACCCATGCAGGAATCATTACAGCTTTAAAGACTTTAACTAATCAGAGCAGGAAAGGAGACCAGGTATTCATTCATTTCTCCTGCCACGGTCAGCAAATGATAGATCAGGTAGGCGATGAGCAGGATAGATTAACTGAGGCAATGGTCGCCTATGATGCCTTTCGGGAGCCAACAAAGACTTATCATGGACAAAACCATTTTACTGATGATGAGCTAAACGTTTGTCTTAATACACTTAGAAAGAAGCTTGGCAAGACAGGTCAACTGATGGTTACCCTTGATGCTTGCCATAGTGGGGATGGAACACGTGGGAATGATGATGACGAACTAAATGATTCTATTGTTGGCGAGCAACGTGGCGTATGTGACATCTTTTGTCCTAATCCTCCATATAATAAGAGAGTAGAATATCAAGGCCATAAACTGAGAAAGCCGAAGGGTAAAGACTATTCCCCAATGATTGCCGTAAGTGCCTGCCAACCAAATCAAGTTAGTTATGAGTATAAAGATCGTCGCTCTGGTAAAGCCTATGGCCCACTCTCTTACTTGATTTGGCTTGAAGCAAAGGACACAAGGACCATAAACTTCAGACAATTAGTTGATGCCATAATCAAGAACAAAAACTATATAATGAAACGTTATCAACAACCATTTATAATAGTTGAATAAATACATTCTAATGAAAACGATTAAACAAATATTTGTTTTTTTGATATTGCTGCCTCTATCTTGTGCTGCCCAGCAAAACAACGCCTCATCAGCTTATGTGTGGAAGCAGTATTCTCAAGCAAATGATTTTATGAGTATTGGGAATTATCAAGAATGTATTATGTGCTGTGAGAATATAGTTGAGAGTCCTTTGCTGGATGATGCTTCATTATATAAAGTTTTAGACAACTTAGGGATTTCATATATCAATACTGGGCATCCTGATAAAGCTCTACCTTATATGGAAAGGGCTTTTGCAATGACAAAATATACAACTCCGTATGATGCGTATTTTTTATCTCATTGTTATTCACTCGGTGGTAGGCATGAAGATGCCATTTCTACTCGTAAAATATTTATAGAATATATTCAAAATGACACGAATGGAGATTCACAAATTTATTATGCACAAGCACTAAGTTTAACTGCCTCTGATTTTATATCACTTAAAGATTATACTAATGCTATTGCTTACCAAACAATGTGTTATGAAACATATTTGAAATTAGGTAAAACGGATTTGGCAATGAAGGAATTAAACTACGTAGCATTATATTATGAAATGAGTGGCAACTATAGTCAATCTATAGAATTAAGAGAGCAGTACAACTCATATTTTAAAGATAGTGAAATGCCAGAAATGCAAATCGCCTATGCTCGTTCATTATCACGCATATCAAGTTCTTATAGAGATCTAAATGAATTCGACAAAGCATTAGATTGTGGCTTAAAAAGCTACAACATATTTAAAGACTATAGTATAATAGAAACAAATTATTATTATTTGTTGCATAATCTAGCAGGATTATATATTCACAAAGGGCAAGAGTCAAAAGCCTTTAACTATTATAATGAATCTGAATCTGTAAGCAAAAAAATATTTGGAGAAGAGTCAAAAGAACATATAAAAGACATTCTTATTTTGGCTAGGCAATATTCAGATAATCGTATTTTTTATAAGACAGATTCATTAGTGTCTGAAGCATTAAATATAATTAATCAAATTGAAAAACCAGATTCAGCATTTCTTATAGAGTTTTTTGATGATTTAGCGAGTATTTTTGGGAATGAACAACGATATGATAAAGCCGTAGACTATTTAAAACATGCATTGAGTATTATAGATGGAGCAAATGGGAACAACAGTTTTGATTATGGGAATTATTTATGTAAAATCTCATATCAGTTGTGGCAAAACCAACAATACCAAGAAGCGATTAAATATAGCATAGATGGCATAGATATCATAAGAAGAAATAGAGAAGAAGACAGTTTACGGTCTGCTGATTCAATGCTTGCAAAGTTGTATGATGAATCATATATACATCACAAATCAATGCTTGCAAAGATGTATGATGAATTAGGATTCTACAATGAGTCATTAAGCCTGTTACAAGAATGTTTAGATTTAAGCAAAACACTACTAGGCGAAAATTCTACAAGTTATGGCTTTTCATTAGGTGAATTATCTAGTCATTATCGAGTAGTTGGTGATTTCCCAAAAGCATTAGATTTAGGGGAACAAACCTTGGCATTTTTTAAAGAATTAGAGGGAGAAGATGGACATACATATGCGAACATGCTAGGGAATGTTGCTATTATCTATGGAGATCTAGGAAACTACAAAAAAGCTACAGAATTAGAAGAGAAAGGGATTGCTATAATTAAGAAAATATCAGGAGAGCAATCAAAAGACTATGCTATAGCACTGGGGAATCTTTCTTTATTTTACATGAATTTTGGAGATTATGAATATGCTCTACGCACAAGTGTTGAGGCATCTGAATTAAAAAGGATTATATTTGGAGAGAATAATATAAATTATGCTCTTGCGTTAAATAATCTTGGATTATGCTATGAACGCCTTAGTGATTACGATAACGCGTTAATTAATTATGAGAAGTCATATGCGATTAGAGAACAGATTCTTGGTTCTGATCATCCAGATGTTGCTGCATCAATGAACAATATAGCAGGAATATATGTGTTGTATAAGCATGATTCAGCAAAAGCAGAGGATTTATATAAAAAATCGCTACTGATTTGCAAAAATTTTTATGGTGAGAGTCACCATTTATATACGACACCACTGCAAAATTTGGCAATTTTATATTTTGTCAATAAAGATTACCATAAAGCAATTGAAATAATGGAATATTGTTTGAATCTTAGAGCATCTAATGAGGATGTTAATAGTGAAGATGATGGTTGGACTCATAGGGTGCTTGCTAGTTGTTATTTAAATAATGATGATGAAGATAAGTCAGTAAAACACATAATAAAAAGTTTGACAATATTCAAAAAATATATTCTTGATCATTTAAATGTAGTGGCTTCGTCTAGTCGAGAATCTTTTTGGCGTCGTTTTTCTAATGTCTTTGACAATCATCTACCGGCAATTGTATATTTAACAGGAAGAACAGACATCTCATCTGTAATTTATAATGAGTCTGCTTTATTTTCAAAAGGATTATTACTAAACACAGAACGCAGCATTCAAGATTTATTGTTTGAAAGCAAAGATGAGGAAGTAATAGGGAAATTCAAAGATTTACAGTTAAATAAGAATCTTTTAGTTAAATTCAGCAATCTAGAACAAGAGAAAAGATCTATAAATATTGATTCTCTTGAATTAGCTATACGCAATCAGGAGCGAGAACTTATTGACATTTCAGAAACATACGGTGATTATAAGCGTTATCTAAATGTAACATGGAATGATGTTCAACAAAAATTAAACGATAATGATCTTGCAATTGAGTTTTTGTCCTTTGAAACAAGAAATGATAGTGTAATGTATATAGCATTAACGTTAGACAAAAATGATTCAATTCCTAAGATGTTTACTCTTTTTGAGAAAAAACAAATAGATTCAATATCAGTTAAAGATTACTATACGACAGACTCATTATACAACTTGATATGGAAACCACTTGAGAAGGAGCTAGAAGGCAAAGAGAATATTTATTTTTCCCCTGCTGGGGCATTGTACAATATAGGTATTGAGTATCTTCCAATCGACAATAATGAAAACATTGCAGATCGATATAATCTAATCCGATTGTCTTCGACCAGGGAATTAGTCATGAATAAAGGAACTAGCAAACCAACTAAGGCTGCTCTATATGGAGGTCTGCTCTATAATATTGACCCTGAAGTAATTCAGGAAGACAATCTCACGAACAATTATAAGCCAAGATATGCAATGATGATGAGGGGGCTTGAAGACTCACTGAACGTACGTGGTGATTTCAGTCAATTAGGATATACTTTGAGAGAGGTTGAAAACATTGATAATTTGCTCACAAGAGATAATCTTAACACAAAACTTTTTACAAAGTACAACGGGACAGAAGAGTCTTTCAAGAGTTTAGATGGACAAAGAGTCAACATCCTTCATTTAGCCACCCATGGTTCATATATTCCTGAGGAAAAAGCAGCCCAAAAAAGGGATGAAAACAATTATAGGTTCATTAGACTTGGAGAAGAGAACAAAAATACAGTTATTGAAGACCAATCGCTTACTCGTTCATTTCTTGTTATGAGTGGAGGAAATATGCTTATTCATGGTGACTCAATTCCTGATGGCCTTGATGATGGAATCCTCACAGCTCAAGAAATATCTAAAATTGACTTGCGTGGCCTTGATTTGGTGGTCCTTTCTGCGTGTGAAACGGCCTTGGGTGACATTACCAGTGAAGGGGTAATGGGATTACAACGAGGGTTTAAAAAAGCAGGGGCACAAACGATTGTTATGAGCTTATGGAAAGTGGCAGATGAACCAACACAACAGTTTATGACGGAGTTCTATCGCCTCCTTACTGAAGGCAATAGTAAACGAAAATCATTTAAAGGGGCCCAAGAATATTTACGTGAATTGTATCCCAAGCAACAAGAAAAACCTTATTGGTCGTCTTTCATAATGTTGGATTAAGAATCAAAATCATTAAATCAGTATTTCTTAAACACCTCAAGATAAAAAGATTCACGAGAGTCCTTACTGCTGTTTATCTTAATGGCTTTCTCATAACCACATTTTGTGGAAAGTTCAAGATACCTTTTGTAATTCTTATTATCATACTTGTGTCGATAACAATCACAAAGGTACCAATATATAGCACCTAACAAGTTGGAATCTTTGATAACGAGATTTTTGGGGTTCTTGCCTTTGTCTTCTGCTTCAAAGATTATGGCTTTTTCTAAACATTTAATTGCATCGTCATATCTTTTCAATCCAAAATATATTTGTCCCAAATGTTCTTGATCCCAAGCCAATTGCTCTTTACTTTGATTCGGATCTCTTGTGAGCAGTCTCTTTTGTTTATACAAAAGGGCTTGTTCATTATACCCAAAATAATAATTGCAACGCCAAGTTAACTCATAAATTGAAGAATTAAAATTCTTATAATTCAAGTTTTCATAAAGTGATAACCATTTTTTGCAAACCTCAAAGCATTCTTTATATTTGTCTTCATATTTATAGCACCACGCAAGATGCTCCAAATGAGCGTAGTCTAGTTCGTAAATTTCTCTTGCCTTTACATATGAAGAAATAGCCAGAGCATAGTATCCTTTTTCCATACTTTCTTTGGCAGTTTCGATTAATTTACTTCGCTCACCTGTTCCCTTTTGGGCATAGTTATTAATCACAAGTTTATTACCATTGATGGTATAACTACCCAACTTTTGGAGCGCAGATTGTCCCATAAGCAGTGGAGCGGATTGACCGGCAATTACAATAGCATTTACGTTACTGAGGTGCAATCCGCCTATTTCAATGTCCTTTATTATTAACTTTAAGTGGTCAACTACACTGCCGTCAGCTATTGAAGAAGAGCCCACACCATAGAAATCGTCCGATGTAAGATAGTCATTCTCAAGCAAATATTCTGCCATATCTACAGAAAGGCATACACTGGAAGCTCCGGTATCCAAAATGAATTTCATTCTAGCACCATTTACATAACAAGGTATTTTGTAAACTCCACCACTGTATTCCATCTGTATGACGGTCTGAGCTGGTGATGAAAAACTCGTAAGAAGCGTGAATAGTAAAAACGCTGCGATATATATCTTTTTATTCATCATTTCGGGATAAAATATTAAGGCATGATAATAAATAATGTAACAGTCTCCCCATCAATATCGCTTGAGTCCATCTCTATTGTTGTTGGCGCGATTTCCTCTTTCGGATTTTCATTGTCAGCTAATTCAGCTTTCTGGCTTACCGGCATTAAATTTTCATCATTATCACCTCGAATAATGTTACCTGAGCTGGCATAATCTGTGTTTCTCCTTGGCGAAGAAAAGAATTTATCTATGAATGTTGTCGTTACAGTCATAGGGTTTTTCCCTTTTTTTATAAGATTTGAGACCTTGCTTCGGCAAGAGAAGTTTATGTAGTATCTGTTTTTAGTTTGGACATCGACAATTAGAAGATATCCATTATTGTCAATGTTTATGATGTCATTCTCCTTTAAGGACATTCCTGCTGTAACTTTTTTATCGGAAACCTTAACTTTATATGCTTTTTCAACCTGGAAAGGTTGGGCATTGGCGCCAATAAAACATAGCACCATGTTCAATGTGATAAATACTAAAATCTTTTTCATTTGAATATATTGTTATTGTATAGTGAATTCCTTAGAATCCACCAATTGTATTTCTTTGAGAAAGCTTTAATAGTAGCATTGTATATGCGTCTACTCTCGATGAGCATTCCAAGAGCAGCTAAAATAAGCACTGCATCAAAGTATTTACTACGATAAACAAACACGAGTAAGATGACCCATGTGATAATGGCCATTATGATGATCGTAACGGCACGAAGAAGCAGTTTTGAATCAATCAGCAATGTACTTGCAACATTGTCTCGTTTACGGAGCCACTGGAAACCTAAATCAAGAATTATCTCAAAAAGATAGCATAAGATAAATGCAATCAAAAGGTTTGTCCAAAAGCTATAATAATTGATGTCGGAATGACTTCTAAGTGTGTTTAGCGAGTATGCCTGAAGGGCCACACCAGACATTTTGCCAATAGGTGTTGGCCACATGTCTGCTTCATCAGTTGTACTACCAATCAATACAATGTGATTAGTTATTAAATCTTCGTGAAATTTAATTGAGTCATATGGAACTGTGTTGAATTTAGTGCCATAATCAATTGTCAGCTTATTATTTGGTTTGATTGAAATAGAGTCACCAAGAGTGAGAGCTAATTCCAATGGAAATGAATTAATGCTCTTGCCATTCAGCTTTTCAACTGTCAGCATTTTGCGAATCGTTTTACGTTCCAGGTTATCATCAAGATTAGTAAAACCCAATTGTAAAGCAAGAGTGTCGCAGAAGAAAGAATTCAACTGGTTTGTAAAAGACTTAGTCTTGTTATCGTAATCAAGCAGTTTAGTTGACCATACTGCTTTTGATTTCATGTCGTTAGCAACACAAAACAAACTTAAATTATCTTCTTGGTCCCCCTTAACTCCTTCAAATATGATGTCAACGCCTATTATCCAGGGTTTTAATGAATCTACCGTAGATATACACTCTGCAATTTTGCCCCGATTATACTCATCTTTCAGATTTAAGATCGTTATATTTTGATTAACAGAAGATGTTTCCTCGGTTATTTGGAAAAAGAAATCAGTTGCAGACATATTACCCAAAGCCCTCTTCACAGGATAGAAGAAAGACAAGTTCATGACCATAGCATATAGAATCCACAAGATTATAAATGCGAAAATTGTAATCAACCAATGGTCAATATGGAATATGTATTTGATTAGTTTTTTCACAATGGTATTTTATTTCTGCAAAGGTAGTCATTTTTATTTGTTTATCAATAAATAGGAGAAAACTAAAAAAATAGATTTTTTTTGATAACCTTTTAATGTCCCAATTGTTATAGAATTGAGAAGCATCTTTGCTGATAAACAAATTATAAACTTTTAAATAATTAGAGCTATGGAAAAGATCAAAATGACTTTTAGAGAAGCAATAGTCGCTGTTTTCTCTAATATTTTAAATTTCAGTGGTAGAGCCAGACGTAAAGAGTATTGGACTTTCATCTTATTCTATATTGTAATCATAGTAGGAGCAATTGCACTTGACGTAATAATGGGGCTCAATGTATACTCTTACTCATATAGCAAAGGCCCAATCTATATAATTGCAAATATTATAACATTTCTCCCTTGGTTGGCTGCAACTATTCGCCGGTTACACGATTGTGGTCATAGTGGTTATTACGTTCTTTGGTATTTAGTGCCTTTATTGGTGGATTTATAGTGTTTGTTGCAACTCTAGAAGATTCAGAGGCAGGAATCAATGACTACGGCGACTCTCCAAAGTATCCTGAGATTGATTATGAGGAAGATTCTTACCAAGAATAAAAAGATACATTTTGCATTATGAATTCAATTATTTAAATTTGCAATATAAAAATATAGTAAAAACATGAGAAAAGTATTTGCTATCATCTTTCTAAGTTTAGTCTTATCAATCAGTATGTCATCTTGCTCCGGTCCTGATACAAAGTACCGTATTCTTGTCACTATAATTGATGGATCAAAGAATATATCAGAAGCAGAAAGGGTTCAGAATAAAGATACAACAGATTTTAATTTAATGTTATTGTCAAGAGGCGCTAATATGATTGAAATTATAGATAATCAATATCTTATTATCACATCTAGAAAACATATTAACAAAGTTAAAGAGAATATTGATGATATTTTGTCTAATCCAGATAAATATTCTAGCTACGTTGAGGTTATTACTTTAAAATAAATCTTCTTATTTTTGTAAGCAATTAAGTGAAATGAAAAAGATTATAACAACATTTTTAATGTTAATGTATCTTTGTAGCTCCTTTGGAATGAGCGATACATCTCAACAAACCAGTGCAGGTAGTACGATATACATCTGCACTGGTCCTATGAGCAAGCGATATCATTGTGATCGTTATTGCCGTGGACTCAATTCTTGTTCAAAAGAAGTAATTGCGGTTTCTCTTGAAAAAGCCAAAAAGATGGGACGCACCCCTTGCGGCTGGTGTTATAAATAAGAATTATTATATATTTGGTTATGAAAAAGATATTCATTCTAACAAGTTTATTGATGTCTTTCTTCTGCTTCAATGTGGAGGCGAAGATGCCCACAGGGCAAAAAGGGCTTAACAAATTTGAGTGTAAATATTTTACATTGGAATACCCGGCTTCATTTAAGAAAACTACTGTGATTGATTCTTCTCATATGGAGATAGCATTATTATCAGAAGACGGTTATATTGGTATATCTGTATTTGATAGACCCGTTAGTTATAATACTGCATGGGATGAACGTTTTATCAAATATTGTTTAGGACATTTGTTTCTACGATATCTTGGAGATGTGATGGATGGAAATCAAGACCAGCAAGCTTATACAATTGATTCCATTTCTAAAGTATTAGTGGAAACGAAAAATAAATCCATAAAGTGCTTAAAATGGGATGTTAAAATCTCTCCTCCTGAGACTAGTCAGTCTGCTAACCTAATTGTATTTACGGCCATTAATGAGGAATTTTTATATGTTATGCCATTTCTCTCAACAAGTCATAATTATGATGCATCAGTTCTCATAAAACTGATGGAGGGGCTATCGATAGGTTATCAAACCAACCCCAAAGACGCAGAATATATTAAAAGATACATTAGTAAATCAATTGAAGAAATAAAGGATATTTATCCATATAAGATTGATGATTGTGTAACGTTAACTGATACATATCTAGAGGACAAGGTTATTACGATTAAATTAATTGTATCTGATGAGTCAAAATTGTTAGAAACATATCCAAATTATATGTTAAAGGCGTGTGAAGTAATATCACGCACTATAGCAAAAAGAAGCGTGTTTTTTTTATCCAAATATGGTTATACAGTTAGATGCATAATTACAAACAACGGTGGTTCTGTTTTGTACGATAATGAAATAAGATCCTCTTATTTAAGTGTTTTTTAAAACACTACTCTCCCTAGTTTTTCTAACATTTAAAGGTTTATAATCCGATAATCACTGATTTTAGAACAACATTTATATTGTGATTGTGTAGGCTTCTTATAAATCCAAAACAGACACCATTTCTCTTCTCATGTCCTCGTCTATGTCGCGGTAGCGGGCGAAAGCAGAACTATTAGGAGCATGACCGGTGATTGCGCTTACTAATGATTGGTCTTTATATTTTTTATATAGAATATTAGTCAAAGTGCGGCGAGCTAGGTGACTGCTTGCAATCTCATTCAAAGGACGAATCTCAGATTCACCTGTTAGCGAGTTGCGGACAACCACATTTC
>Ga0247611_10008277_pt1 | contig 12864 bp, 11 predicted proteins | sample 177DNAGHGhighgp2_FD_192422 | JGI IMG/M metagenome (GOLD analysis project Ga0247611, IMG submission 192422) | Sheep rumen microbial communities from Palmerston North, Manawatu-Wanganui, New Zealand - 1770 DNA GHGhigh gp2 | ecosystem: Host-associated > Mammals > Digestive system > Stomach > Rumen... | reverse complement strand
CGGCGACCTTCTCGGCCCGATTGCAACGACCAATACGAAGATCGACAATTTCGGCATTGAATGCCTCTACAAGACCATGATCCTGGACCATCCTTCCGCCCAGAGCGTCAGCCAGTACTTCATGACTCCCGACGGCAAGGCGGAAATCCAGATCCGTACCAGCGGTTATGCCCGTTTCGCCGACATCGAGATTCCGGAAGACATCCGCAGCGGCTCCGTCGGCCTGTCCTGCATCGGTATCCTGACCCGTTACCAGGGCGGTCCCCAGATTACCCTCCTGGAGGCCTGGAAGACCCCGGATCCGACCAAGAAGAGCATTCTCGAACCCTAATCGTCATTAAAGCGAACTTGACATGGACGTAAAGAAAACCTTTATTCTGATTTGTATGGCAGCCATGACAGCATGCAGCGAAAGCGCCAACCCTTTCTTCGAGGAGTGGAACACTCCCTACGGAACGGCTCCCTTCAGCCGGATTGAAACAGCACACTACATGCCGGCGTTCAAGGCCGGTATCGAGGAGCAGAAAGCCGAGATTCAGGCCATCCTGAACAATCCCGAAGCGCCGACCTTCGAGAATACCGTGGCGGCTTACGAACGTTCCGGAGCCCTGCTCGCCAAAGTCGGCGGCGTGTTTTTCAATCTCTCCGAATCGGATTCCACCCCCGAAATGCAGGCCATTGAGGAGGAGGTCATGCCGCTCGTGACGGCTGCCGAGGATGAAATCTTTATGAATGAGGCTTTCTTTCAGCGCGTGAAGGCGGTCTATGAGGCGTCCGAAGGGCTGACCCGCGAACAGCAGATGGTCACGAAGAAGCTCTACGAGGCCTTTGTCCGCAACGGTGTGGCCCTCGACGAGGCCGGGAAGAAGCGTTTCTCCGAAATCAATACCCGGCTGGCTTCTTTGAGCCAGAAGTTCGGGCAGAACCTTCTTGCCGAGAACAATGCCTTCAAGGAAGCGATCGGTGTGACGGTCAGCGGCTATCCGGATTTCATGGCGAGCTGTGAGGACCGCGCCCTCCGCGAGAAGGCCTTCAAGGCCTATTCCTCCCGCGGCAACAACGGGGGAGAGCACGACAACAACGCCATCGTCCTGGAAATCCTGAAACTTCGTGCGGAGCAGGCGGCCCTCCTGGGATATCCCAACTTCGCCGCTTATCAGCTTTCGAACAAGATGGCCGGGAGTCCCGAGACGGTCGATGCTTTCCTTCAGCCCATCATGGATGCGTCCATGAAGAAGGCGAAGGAAGAAATCGCGGACATGGAGGCGGTCGCCGGCCACAAGATCGAGCCTTGGGACTGGGCCTACTATGCCGAGAAAGTCCGTGCCCGGAAATATGCCCTGGACGAGAGTCTGACCAAGCCTTATTTCCAGGTGGACAGTGTCCTCAAGGGCGTTTTCACTGCGGCTGAAAAGGTCTATGGCATCCATATCGAACCGGCCCCGGAGGTTGAGGTGTACAATCCTGTCGTGAAGCCGTACAAGCTCTCCGACGGGGACGGAAGCCTCCTCGGCATCTTCTACGTCGATTATTTCGTGCGGGAGACCAAGCGCGGCGGCGCATGGATGAACAATTTCCGGGACCAGGAAGAGGGCGTCCGGCCGATTATCGTCAATGTCTGCAATTTCCCTGCGCCTACGCCGGAGAGCCCTTCGCTCCTGAGTGTGGACAATGTCCAGACGGCCTTCCATGAGTTCGGCCATGCCCTGCACGGCTTCCTGACCCAGTGCCATTACAAGAGTGTCAGCGGCACCTCGGTTGCCCGTGACTTTGTGGAGATGTTCTCCCAGTTCAACGAGAATTTCGCTTTCGAACCGGAGATCCTGAAGGCTTACGCCAATGATTACAGGACCGGCGAGCCGATTCCGGCCGAACTGGTGGAGAAGATTCGCAAGGCCCTGAAATTCAACCAGGGCTTCATGACCGGTGAGCTTTGCGCCGCGTCCATCCTGGACATGAAGTGGCATGAACTTTCCCAGGAAGAGCTCGCTGCGTTCAAGGGGCCTGAAGACATCCGTGCCTTCGAGAAGAAGGTTTGCGACGAGATGGGTCTCTGCGGGGAGATCATTCCGCGCTACCGGACGACTTATTTCAACCATATCTTCAACAGCGGCTATTCTGCCGGGTATTACAGCTATCTCTGGAGCGAGGTGCTGGATGTCGATGCGTGGGAGAAATTCGAGGCGGAAGGCGTTTTCAATCCTGCCCTGGCGAAATCTTTCCGGCAGACCTTCCTCGAAAAAGGCGGCAGTGAAGAGCCCATGACGCTCTTCCGCTCCTGGAGAGGCGGCGACCCGGATCCCGCAGCCCTGCTCCGTGCCCGCGGACTGTAGCCCCCGGAGAGTCCCTTCTCCGGTAAGCTCTTTCCGATGTGTACAAAGAAATGGCTATCTGGCGACGTTTTTGTGTACACATGTGCCCCAATATCATCAAAATGGTGCTTTTTGTTTTTATGTGATCGCTTGAACGTGCTTAATTGTGGTTTTTTATGTACACATCTAATAAACAATTTGATGCAAAGGAAGTGACGGCAGCCGCCGTGCAGTGGATTCGTGACTGGTTCGAGGAGAACGGAAAGGGCTGCAATGCCGTGATTGGCATTTCCGGCGGCAAGGACAGCAGTGTCGTCGCCGCTCTCTGTGTGGAGGCGCTCGGAAAGGAGCGGGTCATCGGCGTGACCATGCCCAACGGCGTCCAGCCGGACATCGCCGACAGTCACCGTCTGATCGATTTCCTGGGAATCCGCAGCTATGAGGTCAATATCGGAGCCGCATTCGACGCCTTGATGGGCGAGGTGGAAGCCCGGTTGGGCCATCCCGCCTCTGACCAGACACGGATCAACATGGCTCCGAGGCTCCGGATGACGGCGCTCTATGCCGTCTCCCAGTCCAACAACGGCCGTGTCGCCAATACCTGCAACCTCTCGGAAGACTGGGTCGGCTATTCCACCCGTTACGGTGATGCGGCCGGCGATTTCTCTCCGCTCGGCGGCCTGACCGTCGCGGAGGTCATCGCGGTCGGGAAACAGCTCGGGCTGCCCGTGGACCTGGTGGAAAAAACGCCGTCAGACGGCCTTTGCGGCAAGACGGACGAAGACAATCTGGGCTTTACCTATGCCGTCCTCGACCGCTACATCCGTACGGGGGTGTGCGAAGACGAGGCGACGAAGGAGCTGATTGACCGCAAGCACCGGCTGAACCTCTTCAAGCTCAAGCCGATTCCGCATTTCAGTCCAGCGCTTCCCGAAGCCGCCGGATATCATCCGTAGTAGTCGCCCAGCTGGTGGCGAAACGGGTGACGCATCTCCCGTCAGGCAGTTTTTCCCATACCTCAAATAGGATTTTCCCTTCGAGCGAAGCCATCTGGGCATCGCTCAGGATGGGGAATTGCTGGTTGGTCGGCGAGTCGATCAGCAGGGGAATGCCCTTCCGGGTGAACAGTTCTTTCACTTCCATGGCCCTGTCGATGGCGTTTCGGCTGATTTCAAGGTACAGGCCGTCCGTGAACAGGGTGTCGAACTGCACCCCGGCGAGACGTCCTTTCGCGAGCAGGGCGCCATGCTGTTTGACCGTGGTGAAAAAGTGCGCGGGCGCTTTGTGGGGCCAGACGACCGCCTCCGAGCAGAGTGCGCCTACTTTGGTCCCGCCGATGTAGAACACGTCCGAGAGACGGGCGAAATCCTCCAACGTCAGGTCGCATCCTGCTGCGGCAAGTCCATAGCCCAGGCGTGCGCCGTCGATATACAGGGGCAGCCGGTATTTGAGGCAGACCTCCCGGATCTCCGTCAGCTCTTTCTTCGAGTACAGTGTTCCATATTCAGTAGGGAAGGACAGATATACCATTCCCGGAATGACCATGTGCTCCCACGCCTCGTCGGCATAGAATGAGGAGAGATAGGCATCCAGATCGGCGGCGGCCATCTTTCCGTCATGGGAAGGAAGCTCCAGCACCTTGTGTCCGCCGGCCTCGATGGCCCCGGCCTCATGGACGGCGACATGGCCGGTATGGACCGCGATGACCCCTTCAAAGCCTTTCAGCAGGGCATCGATGACCGTCGCGTTGGTCTGGGTCCCGCCCACGAGAAAGAAAACGTCCGCCTCGGGCGCCCCGACGGCTGCACGGATTTTCTCCCGTGCGCTCTCGGAAAAAGAATCAAAGCCGTACCCCGCCTCCTGGACCAGGTTGGTCTCGGCGAGCCGTTTCAGAATCAGGGGATGCGCCCCCTCGCTGTAATCGCATGTGAATGATACCATCATGGTGCAAAGATAACAAAAAAGCCTTGCAATCAATCGACTGCAAGGCTATTTGCGGAGAGACCGAGATTCGAACTCGGGATACCCTTTTGGAGTATACACGCTTTCCAGGCGTGCCTCTTAAGCCACTCGAGCAGTTTTGCAGAGATGAAGACAGTTTGGATCTGTGGATGCCGTGGACTCGAAAAAATTTTGAGGATTTTGTGATTTTGGCGTGAAATAATTTTGAGGAGAGTAGATAAACCACTATTTTTGACCCCACAGGAAAGGCCGCACGTATCTTCGCTGCCATCCCGGCCCAACTCAACAGCAACGCGTCCCGCTACCAGATTTCCAGCGTCATTCCCAAGTCCCGGGCCGAAGACTTCATAGAACTGATTTCCGAGATGGAGAAATCCAAAACCGTAAACATCTCCCATCACTGCGATGACCCCAACGTAGGCTTCGGCAGTACGGAAGACCTCACGCAGTACAAGATGTTCACAGGCGACACCGGCCTCTTTGTCTCCCTTGCCTTCCGGGACAAGGCCTTCACGGAGAACACAATCTATCAACACCTCCTGAGCGACAAACTGGCCACCAACCTGGGTTACATATACGAGAACGTTGTTGCCCAGATGCTCACCGCCTCCGGGAACAAACTCTTTTACCACACCTGGCCCACCGAGAGTGGGAAACACAACTACGAGATTGGCTTCCTCCTTTCCCGTGGCACCAAGATCATGCCCGTTGAGGTGAAGTCCTCTTCCTACAAGACCCACGCGTCAATGGATGTCTTCTGTGCGAAGTACCCCTCCCGCATCACCAACGAGCGCTTCCTCATCTTTACAAAGGATTATTCCAAGGAAGGCGCCATGAGATACCTGCCGGCATACCTGGCGTTCTTCCTCTAATATTGACATCCCACGCAAAAAGCCACCCTCCCGGATGGCTTTCAAAATGATTGTGTCTGCTTAGAACAACCTGACGCCTATTTTTGCGTACATCATTGTCATATTGGACACAGTTCTCTTGATCGGAGCCAATTTCTCCACCAAGAAACGACGTCTGGAAGGATGGAAGATGGCTTAATAGTATTGTTCGAAATACTTGTAGGTTATAGTTAGCGAAGGAGCGTCATATTTGGCACTGACGGATCCGTCCGACCTGTTTCCATCCAGCCGTATCGTTCGGTTTTTGTGATAGGCAACTACACCGTAGGTTTCATAGGGTTCTTCTCCTTGGAAGAACTGGGTATAGATTGTTTTGTTTTTCCCGTTTACCCATTCATCGGCTGAAGCGCCGTCCTGTAGAGTATATCCAGCGGCCATAATCTGACCGAAATAATCGTTGATACCCAGATAGCCGCACTGATACAGGTCAAGACTGGCTGCATACCAGGCATCCTGATGGCCGTCGGTTATTTGCTCCTGAACTCCCGGCTGTTGGTAGATGCGGTTTTCGTGCATTTCCCACCAAACAGCGCCTCCGCCCCAACAGTTTGTGGGGTACTTGAAACCGTAATTGTTGGGAGTATCGGAAGAGTGATTCTTGGAGCAGGAAACAAGACATAATACGGCCATTATTACCATTGCCGTCGGAAGAGTGCAGATAAGCTTTTTCATAATCGTTGCATTTTTTGCAAAGGTATCACAATAATAAAGATGCGTTGTGGTGGATTTCACCACATGGACAACAGGCGAAAGATTCCTGGCCGATGGTGCCCAGTTCCAACGGCTCCCCGAAGAGGGCCAGGACCTCATTGACCTTGTCCATCCGACGGCTTCAACTTTTTTCGGCCCGAATACAAGAAAAACCCCTTCTGGATGTAGCAGAAGGGGTTTTTAGCCAAAAATAGTGCGGAGAGACCGAGATTCGAACTCGGGATACCCTTTTGGAGTATACACGCTTTCCAGGCGTGCCTCTTAAGCCACTCGAGCATCTCTCCAATACAGTCCGGAAATCCCTTTTGGGAAAACCGGACTGCAAAGATAGTAAAAAAATTTATTTCGTACAAATTTTACTTCGTAACAGGACGGATACACAGACCAAGGAAACGATTGTTCCCGGCCACATAACTGGATCCAAGGTTTGTGCAAAGATATCTTGCATAGTACGGATTTCCGGTAGACAGGGTAGATGACCAGTAATTGCAGGCAACCTTCTCTCCACTGACGCTCTTTCCTTGTTTGAATCCACCTGCGGGAAGGAAGATGTTCGCTTTCGTTTTCTTGTTCGTAATCAGAATTCCGTTGACTTCCACAACTGTGCCTTCAATATTAACGACTTTCATGGTAGACGTTACGGTACATTTCGTCAGCAATTCCTGAATCTCGGCTTCTGTGGGCGTTCTCCAATTCCCGCCCCATGCGGCTGTTGCGGGGTCGTCACTGGATTCCAGATTGGACAGGCCATCGAAGGGGCCACAGTTTTCTTTTGTGCAATACTTGGAGAGTTTCTTGTCGGTCGCATTGTACCACGGGTAGGTCTGCCAGGAGAAATCGTCTTTCTTTTTCTCGGGCACATCTCCCCAGGCATAGTATTCTCCATAATCCGTTTCTACTTGTCCGCCGAGGTTACATGTTGCCCAACGGACAGACAGCCCTAAATCCACATAAGGATGGGCCTTAGTCTTTTCATCAATGGCGGTTGTCGTAAAACTCTTAACAGGGCCGTATTCTACATTCTCCCCGTCTTTGATGAAAGTTCTGTAGTAATAGGTCGTTTCCGGGGACAGACCGCTCACAATAACGGAGATGTCCGGGTTGTTTCCTGTAATGGTATATACGGATCCATTGTTCAAGTCAATGTCGGATTCATCGGAGATGATGATTCCTCTCTCGGTATTGTCCGATGAGAATGCATCGGGAAGATATGCATATCCAGATATGGTAGCAGACCAATCCGTTACTTCAGTTGCGCTGTCGGTGGATATTCCAGGCTCGTAGGAAATGGTGTTGACTTCTTCTCCTGACCGGCGGCAGGATAACGTCATAGCACAAAGACCCAATCCAATGGCGAATAATAGCAAGCGTTTCATACTCAATTCTGTTCAAGAGTTATGTTCTGAAGATAAATCCCGTTCGTTTGGGAGTTGACGGAAAGGTAATCATCGGTTTTGAGCCAATTGGCGAATTGGAAATTATAACCGGTATAGTCGGAATGGTCAGCTGTAGCAACCCATTTCCCACTGTCTGTGCGCTCGAAAACCAGTTTGTAATTGCCGGAAGTCGTGACATCGGCATATTTGATGGCCGCTGTTCCCTGCGCAATGACGGGGATAACCGTATGGACGACACCTTTGCTTGTCGTGTAGGTTCCAATGGGATTTCCTAGCGGAAGAAGGAGTGTCTGTTTGTCCATCGTTACAGGGATGGACAAACTGTAGGTATTCGATGTTAAATTCAGCGAGTAAGTATCTTCTTCTCCCTGGGAGAGGGTGGCATTGATACTCCAATCACGATTGTTCTTTACATTACGGCCTTTCCATGTGTAAGCGCCCATCATGCCGGCGTCAACCGCATCAAACTGCGTGATGTCGATGGTATCTTTCAATTCTCCCACGGCCCAGGCTACCCATCCTTCCCGGAATTGTTTGGTTTCATTCTCGTCCACGTTGATGGTCAGCTCGTTCTCCGCGCATGTCAAGTGAATCCAATCCGCCTCTGTGGTGGCAGAGAATGTAGCGTTGCTGTTGAAGGTCCGCTTGATTTCCCTGGCCCCGTTTTTCAGCGCAAGGTCCGAGTCGTCAAAATTCTGGATGTAAACGCCGGATTGCTGTATTACCACAGAATTATAGGTGTCCGGTGACTTGATGGCAATCTGGCAGAAGCGGCTTTCCAATCCAGCATAGGCGTTAACTTTAACTTCTACCAGCGTATCCCCAATCACCCGTGTTTCGCACCAGTTATACCCAGGAGCAGCGGTCAAGCCTTTCCCGTTGAAAACACGGATTGTATCTTTCCCGCCGTCCGGAGCAAAAATCAACTGAGCGTTCTTTAATTCCAGCGCTCCGATTCCAAAATTTCCCGTCGGAATATTATCTTTCTTGTTACACGCAGCGATGACGCTGACAACGAGAAGAGGCAGTATGATATGTACATTCTTCATAATCCAATTCTTATTGTGAAAATTTAGACATGGACTTTGGCGTGAAAGTCATTTTGTTTCCTTTGAAGCAGGCCTCTTTCGGGGAAACCGTGTAGCCATCTTCATCTCGGACAAAACCGCCATTATACAGCCTGAGGTAATAGGTCTCCGTGACAAAACGTGGGGTAATACCTTTATCCTCCCAAGTGTATCTCGGTGCGCTCTCGCTCTTATTCCATCTTGCGCACATTCCGTTTTCACTATCAGTCCCGAAGAAACTGTTTGTGCTCAGAGGTACAAGGATGATTGCATTCTTACCTTCTTTGTAGGCGGTTTCTTTCCCCTTTTCGGGAACAATCTGCGCTCCCAGGGTCATGCGACCCGTACGGATGTCGTAATCAAAAAACACATCAAAATAGTCGCTGAGTCCAGTGACAAGAAAAGATTCCTCGTTGTCACCATAAGCGCTCACTTCAATGGATACGGATCCACTGTCGTATGTCATAACGTATTTCCCCGGGAAAAAGTCATAAGGTCTCCAATCATCCGGGATATATCCCTTTCCATTAGTCAAGCCGGGAGCCGTAAAACTCGTGTCTGCCGGATTGTAGGACATCTCCGTGAACGTCGTCCCCAGAAATTCGACCGGTTCATAGAACTGAATGCCTGTCTTGGTAATCAGGTAAGGTATCACTTCTTTTTCGGGATCAACTTTATCATCATCCTCGTTAAGAACTTCTTCTATCGTGAACTGGTGATTCCGGACATCGAAATCACCGATGACGTTCTTCCCGCCGATTACACCATTAAAACTGCTTACGTAGAAATTTTTACTGGCATTTGACAAGGCGTCGATAAAATCATCTGCAGGCTCTTCCAGAGGATACATCGTGCTGATTTTTCCGCTGCGCTTCCCCTTCAGCACGATTTTTTTCTGGCTGTAAGTCAAGATAATGAACTCGAAATCACCGCCGCGAGCTTCGTAATAGGAACTGGAAGGTACCGCATATTTGTGAAACAGTTCGTTATAAGTATCGAACGCCAAGACGGGGCCATCATCTGTGGTCAGTTTGAACCAACTCGTAATGGCGGTGTCTTTGTTCTCTTCCGATTTAATCCGTACACTGTCGGAATTGGGATAAAACTCCAAGGTGATATTGCGACCTCCACGATCTTGATCGACATTGCCGATGAAGTATTCCATTCTCCAGCCATGTAGCGGATGGCATAAGGTATCTTTCATGTCCGTCAAAACCTTCTGGAGACGTTCGGCAGCAGACGTGTCAAAATAATCCGTCTGATTCTTCAAGCATGAAGACATGCTGCACAGAATCACTGCCAGCAAAAGTGGTGTATATAAATACTTTGCTTTCATAATCATGCCTCCTTCTTATTTGATGCTGATGTCATAAAGATCCAGTTTTCCGGAGAAAACGACGGCTTGCCTGCGAAGGACGGTCGCCCGAAGTACGTCAATATCGATATTGAACGAATCCTTCATATAATTGCGGACAATATCGAGCTTGGCCGTAATATATTGAGCGCCTTCTCCTGCGAGCAGCAATTTTTCCCTCCACCAAGTCTGGTCGTGCGTTACGTATTCAGACAACATCTCTGCAAAATCCTCTGAATCTGAATATTGTGAATATGCTGTGATGAATCCATTTTGCAGGTATTGTTCACTCCAGGGCTCTTCATTCCAACTGTCCGCAACATAGCCGGAACCGGTAATCGTCTGATAGTCGACGGAATACTCTCTGGTCTGATTCAAGATATGGGTAAACTCATGATGGATCGTTTTGATGAAGTAGTGGTTCAACGATTCTGCCGGATTCCCGACATAGTCGCCATAGCCGGTCGACAATGTTTCGGGAAGGAAGTTCACCCCTGCCAGGAAGATCTTCTTTCCGCCTTCCGCCGTACCGAGGATGATTGTGCCGTTGTTCCGGTACTCCCAGGTTCCTGTTAGGAAGAACATTTTCGGGAAGTAGGTCCTCGTGAATTCGACGCCAGCAACTTCGTCATAGGTTTCTACGCAAAGATACTTGACCAGGTGGGCCATGACGATGGAGTTGTTGTATTCCGCAGGGACGGTAAAGTAGTCAATATCGGATTCATTCATCTCATACCGATACTTGAAGTCGATATTGTACGGTAGCCGGTAGTTGATTTCCAGCCATTTGTCAAAGTCGTTCTGTTCGGTTTGCGTTACCCGGATTACACTGTCCGGGCTCAACGTATCTTCCTCGCAGGAAGTTACGGACGCAAGTGCAAGAAACGATACACTGAAGAAAAGAATCTGTTTGTATAGTTTCATGGCTTATTGATTTACAGGGGTTTCACGGAGCGTCGGTTCCAGATTGGCATCCCGGACCTTCGGCGGAATCTGAACGGCACGGCGCATATCTCTTTTCAGCAGAATGTCAGTCATCTTCTCCGGGATGCCGGCAGGACTGATGGTCCGACGTTGAATTTCAATGTCATATCGTTTGACATCAAACCAACGAAGACCTTGTCCCAGCGATTCTACCCGTTTCAGCGCAAGAATACATTGCAGCATACATTCTTTAAGGCCTCCTTCTTCTCCCATCTCTACGGAAGCAGCCGGGTTCAAGTGCTTTTTGACGGTAGATTGGTTCCAGGTGGAGTAGGAAACATTATTGAAATGGCTCTGGATCCGCTCTTTGGTCAATTCGACAGGCGATTGAGCAATGTTGCGAATCCAAAGGTTGATGTCGTCCACGGCTGTATCAAAGTTTCCAAGAATGATATTCGCTTCGGCACGTTCGAGCAGTACCATGTCTCCTGAGAACGCCGGATAGACGGTCCTGTAGTAACCGATTCGGGCGACCGGGTCGGTGTACTCAAACAGGTAGGGAAGCTTCCAGAAAATAGTCTTGTCCAGATTCGTCGCAGAATAAACCTTCATGCTCATGTGGTAGGTGTTGTTGCTTCCACCCCATAGGCTGGTGATGGCAATTCCGGTTTCCCGATTTGCAAGATAGTCGCCGTGTGCATATTTCGAGTAGACCCTATATGGGCCAAAGGCGAGTCCCATCTTGGAGTAGGCGGTCATGAGCAGCAGATTACAATTCAAAGTGACGTCAATGTAATGATTGACAATCGGCTCATAATCTTGTGTCATTGCTGCTTGTGCCGTCCAGTCGCGAAGAAGTGATTTCGGGGCGCTACCGAGTACTTTGTTGGCATATTCTACGCTCTTCTCGTACTGTTCATAATACAAATAGAACCGGGCTGCAAAAGCATAGGCAGCTTTTGTATTAAAGTGGTATTTCGGTACTGTGTAATAAGTCTCTGAGACATACGGAAGGGCCGCTTGAATGTCCCGGTTGATCTTAGCGTATACCTCTGCGACTGTTCCGCGTTTATATTGGGGATTCAGCAGGGTCTCCGGCTCCTCAATATATGGAATACCCTGATCCGTGTCAGCAGTAAGCGCATTGTACTGCATAGCAAACACATTGACCAGAATGAAGTGGTTATATGCACGGCACAGCAACGCTTCGGCCATCTCTGCATACATTCCTGTGGTTTCCACACCGCCCATTTCCTCAATAGCCTGCAGGGCCTGGTTGGCGGCGGCAATGGCAATATAGGAGTTTTCCCAGAGATGGTTCGGATCTTCATTGTCCGTCTCGGTCACATCTTGCCAGGCGTAGACCTGGTCGATGAAACGGTCGGTATAAGGATTATTCTTGCCGTAATCGTCCACGTTGTCGGACATAAACTCAGTCAAGAGCATATAGTCCGTGCCTGGATAGGCAGAGACCAAAAGCGCTTGTACCTTCTCCTGTGTATCAATCGTCGCACGGTTGTCCGGCATTCTGTCCAGGAATTTGTCACAGGAAACTACAGACAGAAGCGTAACGAGGGAAATGAAATATATTATTTTCTTTTTCATAACAGGTGCCTCTATCAATTAAAAACCAATTTTCAGGGTCATGGTGAACTGTTTCGGAACCGGGACGGCTACACCGCCAGTGTTGAAGAATTCAGGATCCTGACCGTTCAGTTTTTTGTCCGCGTAAAGCAGGAAGAGGTTCGTTCCCTGAATCTTAAGGGAAAGAGAGGACATCTTAAGGGCCTGTGTTACGGAGCGGGGGAAATCGTACCCCAGCGAGATCTCCTTCATACGGATGAAGTCACCCTTTGCAATACGGGCCGTAGAATAATTGTACGCGTTGTAGGCGTAGGCGAGTTCTGTGTTGTTCCGGTTCTGGATACGGGAGGCGATGACGGGAATGTCCGTGACGTTCTCGTCTCCGGGAACAACCCAGCGGTTGCGGAATTCCTTCGGCATGGAATCCAGGTCGTTATAGGTGTTGCTGAACACCGGGTCCAGGCGGATTACGTTGCCGAAAGAATAAGTGATGAAGACATTCAGACGGAATCCCTTCCAAGTGAAGATGTTGCCGAGAGAACCGACATCTGTCGGGTCGGCATTGCCGGAATAAGCCAAAAAACGGAGTTTCTCGGGTTCAGACGTCTGGAAATAGTTATCGCTGACAGAGATGGAGTCTTC
>Ga0247611_10008276_pt1 | contig 12864 bp, 10 predicted proteins | sample 177DNAGHGhighgp2_FD_192422 | JGI IMG/M metagenome (GOLD analysis project Ga0247611, IMG submission 192422) | Sheep rumen microbial communities from Palmerston North, Manawatu-Wanganui, New Zealand - 1770 DNA GHGhigh gp2 | ecosystem: Host-associated > Mammals > Digestive system > Stomach > Rumen... | reverse complement strand
TATCAGGGAATTTTGCTAATTTTGCACTCGTAATAGCAACAATATGGGATTATTTGGATTTTTCAACAAGAATAAGAAGGAGACCCTTGACAAGGGTCTTGAGAAAACCAAGACAAGTGTGTTTGATAAACTTGCACGCGCCGTCGCTGGTAAGTCCAAGGTCGACGATGACGTGCTGGATAATCTGGAGGAAGTCCTGATTACAAGTGATGTCGGTGTGGATACGACGCTGAAGATTATTCAGCGGATAGAGACGCGTGTGGCACGTGATAAGTATGTGAGTACATCGGAGTTGAACAAGATACTTCGGGAGGAGATTGCCGCGTTGTTGTCGGAGAACAATTCTGACGACAACGACAACTGGGATCTTCCAGGCGACCACAAGCCTTATGTCATACTCGTGGTCGGTGTAAACGGTGTAGGCAAGACTACCACTATCGGCAAGCTCGCCTGGCAGTTCAAGCAGGCAGGTAAAAAGGTCTACTTGGGTGCTGCGGATACCTTTCGTGCCGCGGCTGTCGAACAACTTTGCATTTGGGGTGAGCGCGTAGGTGTGCCTGTGGTCAAACAGCAGATGGGCAGTGACCCTGCCAGCGTCGCATTCGACACCCTCTCAAGCGCTAAAGCCAATGGGGCAGATGTGGTATTGATAGACACGGCAGGTCGTTTGCACAACAAAGTCGGCTTGATGAATGAATTGAAGAAAATCAAGGATGTCATGAAGAAGGTTATGCCTTCGGCACCCGACGAAGTGATGCTTGTGCTCGACGGTTCAACGGGCCAGAATGCCTTTGAGCAAGCCAAGCAGTTTTCTGCAGTTACCCAGATCACGTCGTTGGCTATTACAAAACTCGACGGCACAGCCAAAGGAGGAGTGGTGATAGGCATTTCAGACCAGTTGAAGGTGCCAGTGAAATACATTGGCCTTGGTGAGGGAATGGAAGACCTGCAGTTATTTAACAAAGTACAATTTGTCGATTCGCTTTTCAAATAGTTTGAATACAATAGATTTCATATCACTTGGTTGCTCAAAAAACCTCGTAGACAGTGAGGCCTTGATGGGTCTTATGGAGGCAAATGGCTATCGTTGCACGCATGATAGCGACAACCCGCATGGGGAAATTGTCGTGGTGAACACTTGCGGTTTCATCAACGATGCCAAAGAAGAGAGCATCAACACCATATTAGAATTTGCCCAGGCTAAAGCAGAGGGCAGAGTGAAAAAACTGTTTGTGATGGGATGTCTCTCAGAGCGCTACCTTGCCGAGCTCGAGCAAGAAATTCCGGAGGTGGACGGTTGGTATGGCAAGTTCAACTACCGGCAGTTGCTTGATGATTTGTCGAAGGAGAACGAGAAAGCAATAAGAATGGAGAGCGGTGTAGCCCGCAAGCTTACCACTCCCAGCCACTATGCCTACCTGAAGATCTCTGAGGGTTGCGACCGTCACTGTGCCTACTGTGCCATTCCGCTGATTACGGGGCACCATAGGAGCCGGCAGATGTCAGAAATCCTGGAAGAGGTGAAATGGCTCGTCGGTCAAGGTGTGAAGGAAATCAACGTCATTGCTCAGGAACTGACCTATTATGGCGTAGATATTGACGGCAATCAGCATATTGCAGAACTTGTCGGAAAGATGGCTGAGATAGAAGGGGTGGCATGGATCCGTCTCCATTATGCCTACCCGACGCATTTTCCATGGGAGCTTCTGCGCGTGATGAAGGAACACGAAAATGTCTGCAAATATTTGGATATCGCTTTCCAACATGTGTCTGATCGTATGCTTTCAAGAATGAGACGCCATATTACAAAGGAAGAAACTTTCGCCTTTGTCAGACGCATCAGGGAAGAGTTGCCCGGCATACATCTTCGCACTACACTAATGGTGGGTTTTCCTGGTGAGACAGAGAAGGACTTTCAGGAACTACTGGAATTTACCAGATGGGCTCGTTTTGAGCGAATGGGTGCTTTTGCCTATTCTGAAGAGGAAGGTACCTATTCGGCAGAGCACTATAAAGACGATGTGCCAGAAGAGGTAAAACAGCAGCGTCTTGACAAACTCATGCGCTTGCAACAGCAGATTAGTGCCGAAGTAGAGGCTGAGAAGATTGGTAAAGTGCTCAAGGTCATCATCGACCGTCGTGAAGGTGACTACTATGTGGGGCGTACGGAGTATTGTTCGCCTGAGGTAGACCCGGAAGTACTGTTACCCGTGTCGGAGAGAGAGCTTGAAATCGGCAATTTCTATGATGCCAAGGTCGTCGATGCTGAAGAATTTGATTTATATGCAACAACATTAACAACTTAGCAAATGAACAATAAAGAATTTATTGCAGAGTTGAGTCAGCGTACGGGCTATACCGTGGATGATTCCCAGAAAATGGTGAACAGCGTAATAGAGTCTATGGGAGACCATTTTCTGGATGATGATACCGTTCTTGTCCCAACCTTCGGCACCTTCGAGGTTAAGAAGAAGATGGAGCGTGTGATGGTAAATCCTTCGACAGGTCAGCGCATGCTCGTACCACCGAAATTGGTATTGAACTTCAAGCCTAATGTAGGATGGAAGGAACGCGTGAAGCAGGCTACGGAAATAAGTGATATTCTATAATTGTGGGGGAGAGAATCATGGCTAAGATATCAATTTTAGAATTGTCTTCCGTATTGGTACAGCGTTACGGTCTAAACAAGAGAGATGCCTCGATATTTGTCAGTGCAATGTTCGATATTATCCAGAGTGCACTTGAACGTGACAGACTCGTGAAGGTAAAAGGTCTTGGCACGTTCAAGATTATCGACGTGGACGACCGAGAAAGCGTGGATGTCAATACTGGTGAGCGAGTGTTGATAGAAGGACATGGAAAGATAACGTTCACACCCGACCAGATGATGAAGGAACTTGTGAATAAGCCATTTTCACAATTTGAAACAGTAGTACTGAATGATGGTGTGGAAATAGAAGAGAATAATAATTCAGACGAGATGATGGGAAATGTTGTTGACCCTACAAATGGGACTGCAGGGCAGGATGTGACTATACGGCCGGGGAACGAGCCGGAGACTGCTCCATTAGTTGATTTCGTGACCGATGAGGTAAGTGAGTTTCCACGTCAGACCGTGGAAGAGTTTAAGTCTCCTGTCGTAGAAGAAGTCTATGATGAGGATGAAGACATTCCTGAATGGGTCATAGAACCGAGTAATGTTGCACCGACAGCAGCGGCAGTTCCTCCTGTGTCGGCAGCGACATCCGGTCGTCCTACAGAGACAATCCGTCCTGTTCAGCAACCATCTACCCCTGTCGAGCCAGTACGCCCTGTTCAGCAGCCGGTACGTCCCGTTGAATCGGTACGTCCCGTTCAACAGCCGGTACGTCCAGTAGAGCCAGTACGCCCTGCCCAGCAGCCGGTACGTCCCGTTGAATCGGTACGTCCTGTCCAGCAGCCGGTACATCAAGCAGACCCCCTGCGTCCCGTCACACGTCCTGTTACTTCTTCAGAACCTGTTCATCGGGTTTCCAGCCCAAGCCAGGGACGCATTCAAAACGACAAGTCATCAGTTTACAACACCATACGCAATGTCTCTTCTGTAAACCATCCCATACAACCAGAAGAGAGAGTAGAACCCGTAAGACGGTACACGCCAGATCCTGTTCCTACAGAGGAAGTTATGGAAAGACCGGTAAACCAACCCTTTGACATTAGCGATGTTGTCGATGAGGTCCCCAATAAGAAAAAGGACAAGTCCTCCAACAAAAAGTCAGCAGACAAACGCGGGGGTAGAGAAGGTAGCAGTGGCAAGTGGATTCTACTGGTACTTCTGGCTCTGATTGCCGGTTTCTTTGCTGGTACATTCTTTGGGCGTGATTTGCTAGGCATAACTTCTGAGACAAAGGAAGACAAGGCATTGGTCGTTGAGGAAGAGCCTGTTGAAGAAGCAGCTGTTCCCGTGCCGGATGACCTGCCAGAGGTTCAGCCGACTCAGGAAGAGGAGGCCAATGAAGAAATTGAAGCAGGAGAACCCGTTGGGGAAGAACCCGTAGAGGGGGGTGAACCAACGAATGTACCCGAGAACGCCGGAACCCCTCAACCCTTAGCCCCCGCATCGCCCACAAGACCTGTATCAAACGCCGCCTCCGGGCAGAATGCTGCAACAATGCAATCAACGGCAAAACCGGCACAGCCAGTCACCAAGCCCAACCAGAGCACAAAGAAGCCCGTGCAGACTACTGCCGGGGCGGCAAAAGCTACAGCTCCAACTGCCAAGCCTGCAGTGACTTCACCAACAGCCTCGAAGTCTGTCAAGCCAAAGACACAAGTCAAGGCTACAGCCCCGGTGGCAGACAATGCACCCTTAGACAAATATCAGAAGATGGACATCAGGGTGCGTACTGGTGCCTATCGAATCACAGGAACAGATTATGTGGTTAAGGTTGTTCCCGGTGACAATGCGGAAAAAATTGCAAGGCGCACGTTAGGAAAAGACATGTCGTGCTACATTGAGGTTTACAATGGCATCAAGGGGGCAACAGAACTGGAACCCGGTTCTGTCATCAAGATACCGAAACTTGAGCTAAAGAGAAAATAAATACAAGCAAAATAGGAAATAAACATAAGCAATATTATGGCAGAATCAATTGATATCCGTGAGTTGAACATCCGGATTGAACAACAGAGTGCCTTTGTCACCAATCTTGTGACAGGCATGAACCGTGTTATCGTAGGTCAGAAACATCTTGTAGAGTCTTTGCTGATAGGTTTGTTGAGCGATGGCCACATCCTTTTGGAAGGTGTGCCCGGTCTGGCCAAGACATTGGCCATCAAGACCCTTTCGCAGTTGATAGACTCAGACTACAGCCGTATCCAATTTACGCCAGACCTTCTTCCAGCCGATGTCATCGGTACGATGATCTATTCTCAGAAAGACGAGAAGTTCCTTGTTAAGAAAGGTCCTGTATTTGCCAATTTCGTTTTGGCAGATGAGATAAACCGTGCTCCGGCAAAAGTTCAGAGTGCACTTCTCGAAGCCATGCAGGAGAAACAAGTGACTATCGGCAGCCAGACTTTCACACTGCCGTCTCCTTTCCTTGTCATGGCCACACAGAACCCCATAGAGCAGGAGGGAACCTATCCGCTTCCAGAAGCTCAGGTAGACCGTTTCATGCTGAAGGTGATTATCGACTATCCGACGATTGATGAAGAGAAACTCATTATTCGCGAGAACATAGCTGGTGAGATGCCGAAGGTAACTCCCGTGACAACAGCTGACGAGATTCTTCGTGCCCGTTCAGTAGTGCGAGAGGTTTATATCGACGAAAAGATAGAACAGTATATAGCTGATATTATCTTTGCCACACGTTATCCCGAGCGTTATGGATTGAAAGACCTTAAGGATATGATTTCCTTCGGTGGTTCGCCCCGAGCCAGTATCAACCTGGCTAAGGCTGCGCGTGCCTATGCATTCATTAAGCGCCGTGGCTACGTGATTCCTGAGGATGTACGTGCCGTGGCACACGACGTGTTGCGCCATCGTATCGGTCTCACCTACGAGGCTGAAGCCAGTAACATCACCAGTGAGCAGATTGTATCGAAGATTGTCAACAAGGTGGAAGTACCCTGAGATAGATTAGTATAGTGGAGACATCCGAAATTATAAAAAAAGTACGGAAGATAGAAATCAAGACACGCGGCTTGAGTTCAAACATCTTTGCCGGCCAGTATCATTCCGCTTTCAAGGGTAGGGGTATGGCCTTCAGCGAGGTGCGCGAATATCAGTTCGGTGATGATGTGCGTGACATCGACTGGAATGTCACGGCACGCTTTCACCGTCCTTATGTGAAGGTGTTTGAGGAAGAGCGTGAACTGACGGTCATGTTACTCATAGATGTCAGTGGTTCTCTTGATTTCGGAACTCAAAAGCAGCTGAAGCGCGATGTGGTGACAGAGATTGCTGCAACCATAGCCTTTAGTGCCATTCAAAATAATGACAAGATTGGTGTGATTTTCTTTTCTGACAAGATAGAGAAATATATTCCTCCAAAGAAGGGACGTAAACACATCCTGTACATTATACGTGAGATGCTCGACTTCAACCCTGAGTCCAAACGTACCGATGTGAAAAAGGCGGTGGAGTTTCTGTCAAGTGTACAGAAAAGACACACCACTGCTTTCATACTGAGTGACTTTTTCGTCCGTGAAGATTTCTGTCAGTCATTGCAGATATGTAACCGAAAGCACGACGTGGTAGCTATTCAGGTATATGACCAGCGTGCCAAGGAACTACCTGATGTGGGACTGATGAAGGTGGTTGATGCAGAGACAGGCTATGAGCAATATATTGATACCAGTTCCAAGCGCTTGCGAGATGCCTATCATAAGTATTGGGTTAAACGCCAGTCACAACTTCAGGATACGTTTAACAAGAGCAATGTCGATAGTGTCAGTATCGCCACGAATGAGGATTTCGTAAAGTCGTTAATGTTGTTGTTTAACCGGCGTAGCTAATGAAGACAAAAGTAATATCCATATTGCTGACGATGGTCGTGTCATCACTTAGTGCACAGACATCTGTAGAAGCAAGCATCGATCAGATAGAGATACTGGTTGGACAACAGGTGCACGTCACGCTGAAGACTGTCGTGAAGAAAAATTCGAAAGTGGAATTTCCGCAGTATCAGCCATCACAGTATGTCACTCCAGGGGTGGAAGTCCTTGCCTGTCAAGAGCAGGAGGGAAAAGATACTGATGACGGCTTTGTGGAGAGGGCCATGGTCTATACACTCACTTCGTTTGATGACACCTTATATTATATACCGCCCTTGACGGTAAAGGTCGATGGTAAGCCATTAAAGAGCAAAAGCCTTGCCCTGAAGGTTCTTACTGTTGAGGTCGATACGGCGCATGTTGATAAGTTCTTCGGGCCTAAGGACGTTCAAGACAATCCTTTCCTATGGGATGATTGGAAACTGATCTTTTGGTTGAGTTTCATCATGCTAATCACCTTGGCCTTAACGTATTACATATATATCCGTCTGCGCGAGAACAAACCGATAGTCAGCCATATCCGTATCGTGAAGCGTCTCTTGCCGCATCAGAAGGCTATGAAAGAGATAGAACAGATCAAGGCCGACAAGATGGTAACATCGGAGACCCCGAAGGCTTACTATACGAAACTGACAAACACCCTGCGTAAGTATATCGAGGAGCGTTTTGGCTTCAATGCAATGGAGATGACGAGTAGCGAAATCATCGAGCATCTGACCACTACGCAAGACGAGAAAGCTATTGGTGAACTGCGCCAACTCTTTGCGACAGCCGACTTGGTGAAGTTTGCCAAATATTATACGCTGATTAACGAGAACGACATGAACCTCGTCTCGGCCATAGACTTCATCAACAATACCAAGTTGGAGAATATGCCGACAGAAGAGACCGTCAAGCCGCAGTTATCGGAAGAAGACCAACGTTCGCAGAAAACACGACGACTACTCAAACTGATGATTCTTCTGCTCGTTATCCTCACGACAGCACTATTCGTCTATGTGGTCTATGCTGCCAGCCAACTGTTAAATTAGTACTATCATGGAATTTGCAAATAAGGAATATTTGTTTCTGTTACTACTGCTCATACCATATATCGTCTGGTATGTGATGTACAGGAAAAAGACGGAACCCACGTTGCGGATGAGCGATACGTTTGCTTTCCGCTACGCTCCAAAAAGCTGGCGAGTCAGACTGATGCCTCTCTCCATGATTCTCCGTCTCGTGGCCTTTGTACTGCTCATTATTGTCCTGGCTCGTCCTCAGACCCAGAATTCGTGGAAGAACAAGACGATTGAGGGCATCGACATCATGTTGGCCATAGACGTGTCTACCAGTATGCTGGCCGAGGATCTGAAACCTAATCGCATGGAGGCCGCCAAGCAGGTGGCTGCCGAGTTTATCGCCGGCAGACCCAACGACAATATTGGCTTGAGCATTTTTGCCGGTGAGGCCTTCACCCAATGCCCCATGACAACCGACCATGCCTCTTTGCTCAACCTGCTCCAGAATGTACGCACGGATATTGCTGCCCGTGGACTCATAGAAGACGGTACTGCCATCGGCATGGGACTTGCCAACGCTGTAAGTCGATTGAAGGACTCCAAGGCAAAGAGTAAGGTTGTGATTCTTCTTACCGACGGCAGTAACAACCGTGGCGACATCTCTCCAATGACAGCCGCAGAAATCGCCAAGAGCCTGAAAATCCGCGTCTATACCATTGGCGTGGGAACAAACAAAGTGGCACCTTATCCGATGCCTGTTGCCGGAGGAATACAGTATGTGAACATACCTGTAGAGATCGATGACAAGACGCTCAGTGAGATAGCCAGTGCAACAGAAGGAGATTTCTACCGTGCCACCAACACCAAGGAACTTCGCAACATCTATAAGGAGATTGACCAACTGGAGAAATCGAAACTCAATGTCAAGAAGTTCAGCAAGAAGTACGAAGCCTACCAGCCTTTTGCCCTTGCCCTGGTGATTACGCTGCTCTTGGAGATTCTGCTCAGGATTACAATCTTCCGACGCATCCCATGACACCTGAAACAAGGGAAGGAGAAGGCCAGACAAGCGCAGGCCTCCTAACAAGTAATAACAATCACGGTCTGAGAGGCGCTTGTTCAGACCCCAAACCCTGAATCAAGGGACTTGAAAGAGATGTTTAGATTTGAAGACCCCATATATCTTTATCTCCTTGTGCTGATACCGCTATTGGCACTCGTCAGACTATTCACTTACAGGAACCAGAAAAAGAGACTACGACGGTTTGGAGAGCCGGAACTTCTCAAGACCCTCATGCCCGATGTGTCACGGTTTCGTCCGGTAGTGAAGTTCTGGATGCTGCAAGCAGCACTTGTATTGCTTATCGTGATGCTTGCCCGTCCTCAGATGGGTACTAAGATCAGTCAGGAGAAGCGCGTTGGCATAGAGACCATCATAGCCATGGATATCTCTAATTCCATGCGGGCAGAGGATATCGTTCCGAGCCGCTTGGACCGTAGCAAAATGATGGTAGAGAACCTTGTGGATCATTTCACCAACGACAAGATTGGCTTGATTGTGTTTGCTGGCGATGCTTTCGTCCAACTGCCCATAACGAGCGATTATGTCTCTGCCAAGATGTTTCTGAGCAGTATCGATCCCTCGATGATTGCTTCGCAAGGCACCGACATTGCCACAGCCGTAAATATGGCCGCCAACAGTTTCACACAAGAAGAGGGTATCGGCAAGGCCATCATTGTCATTACTGATGGTGAGGACCATGAGGGAGGAGCGATAGAGGCAGCAGAGCAAGCCAGAAAGAAAGGCATGCGCGTTTTTGTCTTGGGCGTAGGTTCTAAGAATGGGGCACCGATACCCATACCTGGTACGGGTGACTACATGAAAGACAACACGGGCAACACTGTCATGTCGTCACTCAATGAAGATATGTGCAGACAAGTAGCAGAGGCCGGTGGTGGTGCTTATATTCATGTAGAGAACAACAGCGCAGCCCAGCAACAATTGGACAACGAACTGGACAAGCTCTCCAAGAAAGAAACCTCAACGACTGTTTATAGCGACTTTGACGAACAGTTCCAGGCGTTCGGACTTTTGGCGCTCCTATTGCTCATTATAGAGATATGCGTGTTTGACCGCCGCAATCCGCTTCTGAAGAATCTTTCACTCTTCGGCAGCAAGCGCCGCGTGGCTACCATGCTGATGGTGCTCGTGGCTGTCGGTGCCAGTGCACAGTCAGACCGGCAGTATGTCCGTCAGGGTAACAAACAGTTTCGTCAGGGCGACTATCCGAATGCGGAGGTTTCTTATCGCAAGGCCCTTGAGAAAAACCCGCGTAATGCCCAGGCGGTATATAATCTCGGCAATGCCCTGATGGCTCAGAAGAAAGACTCTGCTGCCATAGAGCAGTTCCAGAGTGCGGCGAAGATGGAGACAAACACCTTGCGTAAGTATCAGTCGTTCCACAACATCGGGGTCATCTGTCAGACGCATAAGATGTATGGCGAGGCCATTGAGGCCTATAAGAATGCCCTTCGTCTGAATCCCAATGACGATGAGACGCGCTACAATCTCGTGCTTTGCAAACATCAGAAACAGAAGCAGGATGAGCAAAAGCAACAGCAGCAGCAACAGCAGCAAAAGCAACAACAGCAGCAACAGAAAGAAGACAAGAAGGACCAGCAGAAGCAAAATAAGGAAAAGCAGCAGCAACCTAATCCCCAGATGAGCAAGGAGAATGCAGAACAACTGCTCAATGCTGCCATCCAGAACGAGAAACAGACGCAGGAGCGCATGAAGAAAGTCCAGCAACAACCCCAGCGTCGAAGCACTGAAAAGAATTGGTGATGCTAAATAAAGAAAGAATAATGATATTATCTGCCGCATTAGAAATGATTAGGATAAGATTTGGCAAAATAGAGCAGACGTGGACGGTAAGGGCATTGATGATGCTCATTGCCATTCACTGTCTTCAATTAGCCCAAGGCCAGACGTTGAAAGGCGAGGCACCGTCACATGTTGCGGTTGGTGAGCAGTTCCGGCTGACCTATACAGTGAATACCCAAAACGTCAGCGACTTCAGGGCTGGCAATATTCCCGATGCGTTGGAAGTGCTCATAGGCCCCAACCGGTCTATGCAGTCGAGCTATCAGATGGTCAATGGGCATACGAGTTCTTCTTCATCCATTACCTATACCTATATCGTAGTGGCCTCAAAAAATGGCACGTTCACCATACCTCCGGCACATGTTACCGTCGATGGCAAGAACATATCTTCCAACTCCCTCTCAATAACGGTTTCCGGCTCTGCGCAGGGTGGTGCTTCATCCAATCGCAGGCAAAGCAACAACGAACCGCAGATACGCGATGCCGGCAGCAAGATTTCTGGGTCCGACCTTTTCATAAAGGTCAGTTCCAGCAAGAAGCAAGTCTATGAGCAGGAACCGATATTACTGACCTATAAGGTCTATACGCTTGTCTCACTGACACAGCTGGAGGGAAAGATGCCCGACCTCAAAGGCTTCCATACCCAGGAGATAGAATTGCCGCAGGAGAAGAGTTTCAAGGTGGAGACCGTCAATGGTCGTCCTTACCGTACTGTCACGTGGAAACAGTATGTCATGTTCCCGCAGTTGACCGGTAAACTAAAGATTCCGAGTATCGCTTTCAATGGCATTGTGGTACAGCAGAATCGCAATATAGACCCATTCGAGGCCTTCTTCAACGGTGGCTCTGGCTATGTGGAGGTCAAGAAGCAGATTATTGCCCCAGGCATCGAGGTGCAGGTGAACCCGCTGCCGACGCGCCCGTCGGGATTCTCCGGAGGCGTGGGCAACTTCACCATCTCTGCTCAGTTGGACAAGACCGATACCAAAGCCAACGATCCTGTCACCCTTCGTGTCATCATCAGCGGTACTGGCAACTTGAAGCTCATCAAGCAGCCTGTGGTGGCCTTCCCCAAGGACTTCGACAAATATGATGCAAAGATTACTGATCAGACCAAACTGACTGCCAATGGACTCGAAGGTTCCATGGTCTATGATTTCCTGGCTGTACCCCGTCATCAGGGTAAATATGAAATCCCGCCCGTGGAGTTTACCTTCTTCAACACTGCCACGCGTCAGTATGAGACTGTTAAGTCCCAGGGATTCACCCTCAATGTCGCTAAGGGTGCAGGAACGGCCAGCGTCAGTGACTTCAGCGGACAGGAAGACCTACAGCTACTCAACAAGGATATCCGCCATATCAAGACTGGTGAAACCACACAGCACAACCTTGACCGTTTCTTCTTTGGCTCCACAGCCTATTGGGTTTCTTTGGCTTTTTTGGCATTGGTGTTCATTTCGCTTTTCGTCTTCTTCCGTCAGCGGGCCATTGAGAATGCCAACATCACGAAACAGCGTGGCAAGAAAGCCAACAAGGTGGCCACTAAGCGCCTGAAGAAAGCTGCCAAACTGATGAGCGACAACAAGTCGGGTGAGTTCTACGATGAGGTGCTTCGTGCACTTTGGGGCTACGTGGGCGACAAACTCAATATTCCCGTCGAGCAGTTGTCTCACGATAATATCAGTCAGCGTCTCTTTGAGCATAATGTGACCGACGACATTGTCGCGCAATTCATCGGTGCACTCGATGAATGTGAGTTCGAACGCTATGCCCCAGGCGACCCCAAGGGTAATATGAGCAAGGTCTACGACAAGGCCATCAAAGCCATAGAACAGATTGAGGAGACTATGAGTAAAAGAGTAAAAAGTAAAAAAAGTAATCAATAGGTGATGAATATACTAATCAACAAAGTAAGGGAACGGGTGAGACGGCTTTTGCCACTCTGTCTCCTTGCCGTCTTGCCGTTTCAGTCCTATGCACTTACCAAGGCAGAGGCCGACAGTGCCTACGTGCGGGGAGAATACCAGAAAGCAGTCGGTCTCTATGAGAACCTGCTCCGCGAGGGGGGCTCTCCCGACCTCTACTATAACCTCGGCAATGCCTACTACCGTACGGACGACATACCGCACGCCGTGCTCAACTACGAGCGTGCCCTGCTACTTTCTCCCGGCGACCGCGATATCCGATTCAATCTGCAGTTGGCCCGTTCCAAGACTATCGACAAGATTACGCCTGAGCAGGAGATGTTTTTTGTCATCTGGTATCGTTCACTGGTCAATCTCGAGAGTGTCGACGGCTGGGCGCGCATTGCCCTGGCCTCCATTGCCCTGGCCATCATACTGGCCCTGGTCTATCTTTTCTCAGAGCGGATATGGCTGCGCAAGATTGGCTTTTTCGGGAGTGTTGCCCTCATCGTGGTTTTCGTATTCAGCAATGTCTTTG
>Ga0247611_10008275_pt1 | contig 12865 bp, 14 predicted proteins | sample 177DNAGHGhighgp2_FD_192422 | JGI IMG/M metagenome (GOLD analysis project Ga0247611, IMG submission 192422) | Sheep rumen microbial communities from Palmerston North, Manawatu-Wanganui, New Zealand - 1770 DNA GHGhigh gp2 | ecosystem: Host-associated > Mammals > Digestive system > Stomach > Rumen... | reverse complement strand
ATCTACATAATTAGGTAATTGTCTCCATTGCGCTTCTACTGTTTTATCTTCATTAATTAATAATTTATAAGACCAAAAATCATATTTTAATACCTTTTCAATTAAATCATAAGGATATAAAGTAGACGAATTTATCTTTTCTTTACCTTCGACAGCTTTAAGGATAAAATCATTAAATCTAGCCTCATCATGCTTTATAAAAGCATTTTTATGAACCATCATAGCTCTAGATGGAACTTGAGAATACTCAATCTTATCCCACTCATTAGCTGACATATAACGTTCTGTAACTTTAATATATTTTCTTAAATCACGAACAAGTCTTTTAAAAGTATAAACAGGTAGCCCAAATTTTTGGGCTGTGAGTATTCCAAGCTTACGAGTATTTTTCGAACTAGCATCAGCAGTTTTAATCCATTTAGCAAGTAGTGAAACTTCTTTGCCTTCGTTCATATTATCAACATCTTTTTTAAATTGAATCCACATAGTTTCCCACATTTCATCTTCAAGTGGAGTTCCAATTAAAGAATATAAATCATCCCATCTACCATAATAACCAATAAGTTTAAGATTTGGTCTAAGAGCGCCTGGATGATATTCAGCCATATATCTTATAAGCTTTCTAAACGTTTCTCTTTCTCCTAAACCGCCTCTAATATCTCTTCCATAAAAGACAATTTTAGTGGCAAGCAAAGGATTTTCTTGATAAGCATCTGCAAATAATCTTGTTATACGATTTTCATCTGCTTCACGCAATGAACCTACAGAAGCATAAAAATCAAGACATTTATTACCAGAAGTATTTAATGCCACTGCGCCATTTTCAGTTCTTGTGAAATTACTTTTTTGTTTTGCTACTTCTGCAAAATTCATATTAAAATCCCCCTTTTGTAATCATGACTCATTTTCATGGATTTGAACCATTTCGTTTTTTCATCGCAAAGAAAAAATTTTAACCAAATATAATTATTAATTGCTGTATGAGTCACATAATGTTCAGGATTGTTTTTTGGCTAACAAATTAACAGTTTGTTCCTAAGAATAATTGCTGTTACAATCCCAGATGTCGTGTGGTAGGAATCGAACCTACTTCTCCAGTTTAGCAGACTGTTTATTATAATAATTGCTGTCTCAGTCACGAAACATGACTATGATATTTTACGCTCTACCATTGAGCTACACACGACCTAATCGGTGAGATAGGATTCGAACCTATAACAACCAGCCTTCCTTAAGCTAAATAATTGCTGTTAATATCACAATAATGATATATTTAAGCTATGCTGACGCTCTGCCGTTGAGCCACTCACCGTGGGCGCAGATGAATTCGGAAATTAATTCATCTGCTAGTTAAATGAGTTTTTCGGGGTGCATACTTTATAGTATGCAATAGCACAGGTAAGGATTTGCACCTTACATGCCCCGACAAAGAGAATCGAACTCAGACCTTCCTTTAATAGTTGAATAATACTATTTGAAGAATATGCTACCAGTTACACCATTCGGGACGGTCAATAACCATGTCTACCTATTCCATCACTGTGCTACATTATAACTTGTAAAATAATTTCGAGGTACAAGATGGTTAATCTTGCATGTACTATAAGAGACTTGAACTCTCGACAACCCGATTAAAAGTCGGGTGCTCTTCCAACTGAGCTAATAGTACATATTGAGAAATCCACTCCGTTGCAACGTTTAACACCCACAAACGTCTCTTCACAGATTAGTTGTTCGGTGAAAGTTTCATTCTCAACTGGGCTAGCTGGATTCGAACCAGCGAATGCAGATGTCAAAGACCTGTGCCTTAACCGCTTGGCGATAGCCCAAGATAGGGGATGCAAGAAGTAACAAACTTGTCCCCATAATATATATATCCATCAGATATATATTCTCGACCTAGATACTATATCTTTTCAACCTAGTGTCAAAGTTACTTTTTAAAGTTATAAGGTCATGGCAAATCTAAAATGCAACATAGACTAAAATTCTTAAATGTAATTAAACAATGTAATTGAACGTGATTCGCTCGCTTATAACTTTTTGGTTCTTAGTTTCGAGGTGGGAACCAAATAGGCGGTGCGAGAATCGAACTCGCCTCGTTGCCGTGAAAGGGCAATAACTTAGCCGCTTGTCCAACCGCCCAGTTCTTATATTCCGACTATTACGGAATATGTCGTGAATTTCACACTACATATCGAAAGGAGACTATCTAATAATATATTCTCAACTAGAAAATATATTTACGCTGATTGTTTTCTTTGTTTATTCTTTTCGATAAGTGCCTTTTTCTCTAATTCTCTATTGAGTTTTGAGAATAAAGAGTCTAACTTCTGAATTGGAAGTCTTCTATCAACATTCTTTTTAGCCCTCTCCTTTCTTTCTTTCTTATTAGCAGGAGGCTGATATTCATAAGACTTCCCCTCTTCTCTTCTTTTAGCAAAATGCTCAATTCTAGCTAAATGCTTTTTTGCACGTAAATCTTTATTTATTTCTCGTCTACCAGACCTACGATAATCTTCGCATTTTTTCTTCATTCTTCCGTTCTTTGACATTTTTAATCCCCCTTTGAAAAGTTTTTATATACTTTTATTCCACAAAGAGAAATTTTATATATCAATTATGAAGCTAAATCATCTTGTCCAAAAAGGAAATCTTTAAGCAGCATTTCAAGATGATTGATTTTTGAAACTAAAACACTCTTATCTTTTGTATTTTTCCCATCATCTATCGATACATATGTATTTCCATTTATTTTTTTATACTGTAATTCACTAATAAACGAATTTAAAAAATCATTAAAATGGTAATCCTCAACTTTGTAAGCTTTAAATTTTTCAAATAAAGTTAACCAGATGAAGGTATTTTTTAAATTAAATAATTTAATAGTTTCATCAGTAACAATATCTTGTAATCTATTAATTGAATCTTCAATTGATTCAAACATTTCCATTGTTGCATTTTTATTTAAATACATAGATATTTCTTCCGGTGATTTTTTCCAATCATTCAAAAAGTTTATAGCCATAACAGATTCAATTATTGCTCTGTTAACTGAACCATTGTTAGTCTGATGGTAAGTAAAACTACTGTCTTGAAATAGTGGCATTGATGCAATTGCTATTATTTCTCGTGCAAAATCTTCTCCAATATAAGTAATACCTTTTTGCATTGTATTCATAGGTCTTCCTTGATTGTATCTTTGAATATGATAAGCAATATCTTCATCGGAACAATTAAGATATAAAGTAATATCAAAATTATATTCTTTTATCTTATCTTGAAGTTCAGGTGGTAATTGAGAAAATTTTTTATTTGAGATATCAAATTCAACATTCTCCATTACTGGATATCCTTTTTCATTCAATATTGCATGACCATTTTTGTCCTTTGATATATGTTGATAAGTAATAATTGAACGTGTCACATTTTTAGATATTTTAAAGACATCTTCCATATATTCCTTAACGGTCGTACATCTTTGCTTGCCATCTAAATTAAATTTTATTGAATTACCATCTATGATTTGTTCAGCTAAAATCAAAGGTGGTATTGGATTATCTTGAATTAAATCTGAAATTAAATTTGATTTGGTTTTATTATCCCATTGTCCAGAAGCTCTTTGCAATGGATGTTCTAGATTAATGGTTTTATTAGAAATTTTACGATACAATTCATCAACTGAATATTTCGTAGTCTTAGACTTTTCTCCTGTTACTTTCATAGCTTTTTCCCCCTTAATTGTGTTATCTGAAATAATAATATTACCGTCAAACACTTTTCTTTTTTCATAACTACGCATGAACTTTAACATATTATCGACATCTGTTTTGGATAAATGCATTAAATTTGTTGCTTCTCCAATAGTGTAGCCATCCATAATATATTCAGCTAACTGTCTTTGTTTTGGAGAAAGCGTTTTTAAATATTCATTTACAGCATCAGATATTTCCCCGATAATTTCATTTTCGACATTTAGATTACTAGCAATAGTATCAATTAATGCTATTTCATCTAAACCACTTTTTTGTTCGTCAAGTGATATCAACGGAGTGCCATTAAATCTTTTTTGTCTAGTTCGTTTTGTTATTTCAGTTTGAAATTTACGAATTAGATTTCCCGATAAAAATGTATTAAACGAAGCTCCCCATTCGTTTTCAGGATTATAAGAATTAATAGCTTTAAATAATTCCAAATTCGCAATTGAAAAAAATTCGTCCAGGTCATTATCCCCATTACGACCTAACCTTTTTAAAACTCCAATTGAAACTTCTTTAAGGTTGCGCATTTCATTATCACAATAAAAATGTAATAACTTTTCCTTCTCCTTTTCTTCCATAACTATTTCCCCCATTTTGCAATTTATTGTTGCAAATAAACCGTTTTATGATTTTTGATTTTTATACGTCATTTAACGGATTTTGTTGTACTTAAGATTCTAACTATTAAAGTCATACTTGTCAAGTTTTATTTTTATTTGTCCGAATTGAATAAATTGTCTTTACACTTTATAATTAGAAAATGATGTATTTAACAAAATGAGGTGTACTTATGTTAGCTAATGAACCAAGAGAAATATTAGGTGAAATCAGAAAATATATGTTTATTCATGACATCACTCAAGATGACTTGGCTTTTCTTATGAATAAGTCTAAGCAAACCATAAGTTGTTTGTTCAAAACTGCAAATCCAACTCTTGAAAATTTATTTTCTGTTTTAGATGCATTAAATTTAGAGTTAGATTATTGTTTTGTCGAAAAAGAATTAGTTGCTTCTAAAGAAGCTAAAAATGAATATACTCGTGAAGATGAACACGAGTTATATTACGAGTAGTACTTCAACTGGAATGTAGGAATAAATACTTAAAATTAATTCGTTCGTCTCTGCTGTCATTTTTTATTTCTCCTTAAAATGTTATAGATTCATAAATTTTGAAAGAACAGTCAATGCATACATAAAAGTCTTTATATTTATTTCCTTTACGTATTTTAAGACCAATAGAAGCTGCGTGGTGGCAACCTGCCACTGCGCACATGCAGAATAAATTTTTATACCTTCTAATTTTCATCACATTATTCTCCCTTATCAACGCAATTTAAATCAGATTGTGGTATAAACTATCTTTCTCTGATTTTGTCCATCTATTCGCTGACTAATATCAATATTACTTTACTAGTCAATTTATTTCAATACCTTTTTCGAATTTTTTACTGTTAAATAACGAATATTTTGAAAATAGAAATTTCGTTTAAAAACGATTGTAGATATGATAAAATAGAATCCGAGCTACTAAGATGGTAGGCGGTTAGCCCATATCCTAACGAAAGGAGATTTACTTCAATCGAAAGGAGGGCATTCTATGTTAACACTCGCAGAATTTGTGGCATTAACAGGACTATTAATCACAATTTTTAGTCTCGGCTACAAACTTGGCCGAGATTCAGTTGCAAAGAAATAGCCGCCCCGTCCGTGGAAAGATAGGCGACTTTTCTTTATCGTTTTAAATTTCAATCGGGCTAAACCGTCTATTACGGTATCTCTTTTCTATATAATAACATTTACTTTAGCAAACGTCAATTAACGACAGGGCGATTTCTCGCCCCTAACACTTAGCACATTACGACGCAAATCGTAAAATATAAAAACTTACCTCACGGCAAGATTTTACCTATTTTTTATCATATTTGCCAGCTAGCAAATCTTTTCTTTTATCAGATGAAAGCCATTTATTATATCCATAAAAAAAGAATTCAATATATTCATCATAATCTAAATCATAGTATTTAACAATATAATCAACCATTGAAATTACACCTAAAACATAGCTATAAGCGCAACCTGTAGCTCTAAAATTTATATTAGAATTTTCATCTATGTCATATAGCATAGTATTTCCCACGGCAGCTTTCAACACATTTTTGTCAATAGAATTATGAAGACTAAAAAATGCCTTACCTCTATCACGAATTGTTTCAGTAAAAACTATAGGTTTAAGTCCACTTCTTGCTATTAATCCAACTACAAAATCAAAACTAGCTCCCAAAACATCTGCAAATTCGCCTTCAATTTTTACATCAGCCTTTCGAGGTGCTGTTATCGTAACATATATTTCCGCAGGTCGATTTATAATAAAATCTGTTCCCTCTAATAAATCTACAATTTTATTCATGTTCTTTCTCCTTTTGGAACTTGGCTAGTTATTTCGGATAAATAATTATTGATATTCAAAATAATCTCTTCTTCGTTTCTTGAATTTATATAACAAATACAATCTTTCTTTTTTACTTCAAGAGATATTATATAATCTTCTGTATTGGTAAATCTTTTAGAAAACCATTCCGCTTTATCATAGTTTGTTGTATAGGATAAGCCAAAAGGATTTCTACCTTTTGATACACCTCTATAAAGAGTAACTGTATTTGGTAAAGAATTATAAAATTCCTTTTCTTCATCATCCATAAGATAATTGGTATTACAATCTAAAAAGAAACCTAGTGACACTTCGACAGGAACATTTATATCCATATTAGGATTTTCGGATGTAGTCCAAACTTCTTTTAATAGTTGAGCATAATCTTTCTCTGATAAATAATCCTCAATTAGCTTAAACCAAAATAGATAATATGGTTTATTAAGTAAACGCATTATATTAATAGAATTTCTTGCTTTATCTATTAAAGAAAATATTCTCTTTCTATATTCCTTTTGTTCATCAATATCTTCAAGTAAATTCACAATCGAATTATTTTTGCCTTGAACAAAAGCACTATTAGTGTAAGGATGGGAGATAAATAACCCTTTAAATTCATCATCAATAACTTTCGCAGCATCCTCAAAAGATATCAAATCAAATAGCATCTTTGATTTATCTTTAATTTTATTTAAATCTGTTTTCATCATTTAGCCATCCTTATATTTAATTCTCCAGATAACATTTTTGAGAGAAATATATCACTGGCCTCTTTACATCTATCACAATCAAAGTTTTTTATACTATCAAGTATTTTTTCTTCGCTATCATAAATATTGCAATAGCCTGGACAGCAATCGTATTCTCCAAAGGCTAAATCTCCATTATATTGAATACTTGGTGTACAGAATTTATTAATACTTCGCATTGTTCTTATTACAGTATTTAGACTTGAAGTATTAATTTGTTCTAGAATCAATTTAAGATTTACGCATGGTGGACACATTATTTTATCAGAAATTTTTAAATTATTTGTAATAGCTCTGCCTGCTGGATAAAGAGCTTCTATTTCTGTTACTATACCGATTTTCTTATGTCTTAAAACTCTTTTAGTGATATCTAATTTCTTTGTATAATATCTATTATCGTAAGTAACTTGAAAAAATAGACCTGTATATTTGTCTAAATATTCATGAATTTCTTCTGGGTGTTCAAGTAAAAAATGCCCATTAGTCGCTATATGTAATGGAAAAGTTTTATTATACATTTCATAATATGTATCAATAAACTCAAAGAAAAGAGGGTGTTCTGTCGGCTCACCCCCTGCTAATTCATTTCCAATAATGTTGTTTGTATCATATTTTTTTGCAAATAATAAAGCATCCTTAAAAGTATCTAGTGTCATATGGTCATCACATGGTTTATTGTCATTACAACAATGAATGCAACCATTATGACATGACCTGGTTATCTTTATCAGCATATCGTATCTTTCTCCTTTTTATCATGTATAAAATATGTAAAACCTCACCACATCCTTTTACAGAGATATATTTTATTAACTAGTAAAAAAATCGTAAGTTATTGAAGGAATCGTAAATGTCCTTTTACTATATAGCATTATTACCTAGTAATAAAACTTTGTGTCATTTATCCAAAGAAACGCCGACCTTTTACTACATAGCATTATTAACTAGCAATAAAACGAGGAATCTTGTTCCTTACTAATTTTCCCACTTTTACTATATAGTATTATTAACTAGTAATAAAACAAAGAGTCATAGAACACTAGAGCGAGCGTTCTTTTACTATATAGCATTATTAACTAGTAATAAAACAAATATAGGATTATATCAGGTTCACTATGCTTTTACTATATAGTATTATTAACTAGTAATAAAACTATTCTTTGCATATTTTCCTATTCCTAGCTCTTTTACTATATAGTATTATTAACTAGTAATAAAACATCAAATCTAGTACACAATTTATCTCTACTATCCAAGATAGTATTCTTCAATTGTTTCGTAGATTTATTCTGTTTACACAAGGTTAGTAACAAACCTATATATTTGAATTTTACTTTTTAAACTCTTAATATAAATATATTTGCATCCTTTTACTATATATCATGTTTTAAACATAACTAAAACAAATATCCGTAGCTATTATAGGCATTTGTACTTTTACAATATGTCAAATTTTAGTATAAATAAAACTCAAGTGATACGAATGACCACAAGTAATTCTTTTACAATATATTGAATTTTAGTGTAACTAAAATCTTAAGCTCTAGAATTGCAATTCAAACATCTTTTACAATGTGTTAAATTTTAGTGTAACTAAAACTAATTAGTGTGCCATTAATACATGAGGCTGCTTTTACATTATGTAATTTTTTAGTATAGCTAAAACAAGGATGTAATAATATTGTAACGGGGACAGCTTTTACATTATGTAATTTTTTAGTATAACTAAAACTCGGAATGTAGCGATTAGATTTAATCTCACCTTTTACAATGTATTAAATTTTAGTATAACTAAAACATCAAATCTTGTACGTTAATTATTTCAACTACAAAATATAGCCGTTTTCATTAATTTCAAAGATTTATTCTGCTTACGCAAGGTGTGTAACTCACCTAAATATTTATTTTTCAAGTTGCAAATATAATGATTCAGCCATATCAATTCGACTTTTATCAGTAATTTTTACTTCTTTGTCTACTTCAACCTTAACTATTTGATTATAGCCTCTTGATATAAGTTTGTTATCAATCATAGTAAGTAATGTTGCAGGAGCAGAATAAGAAATAGATTTGCCTGCTTTTGCTTTAGAATCAAACTTTCCTTTTTCGTTTATAGTAGTCTCTTGCTTTCTCATTTGAGCAGCTTTAAAATTATACTTATTACAAATTATATTATTACCATAAGATAATATAAGATTTGCAATTTCACCTGCTCTAACTTTTCTTTGTTCAGCAAGCTTTCTTTGAATATCGGCTTTTTTATTTCTAGCTTTTAAATAATTATTAGAATTATTCCACAAAAGCTTCGTTCGTCTCCCCTCAACGAATACTCCATTTTTTATAGTGCCATCAGCATTAAAGTTTTCGGGGTTAGATATACGTCTACTTGTATCAAGGAATCTATTGATATCAGCTATTTTTCCTTCCATCTCTATTTGTTTTTTATCAATAAGGTCTATTTGTTTTACTCCCTCTTTAGAACAAATAGTTATTTTCCTTGTATCAATAAAAATTCCTACATTACCATCATTGATTGGATTTTTGATTTCACCTGTTTTTTTATCATATTTAATCGCTGGCGGACAATCCACTGTCAATTGAACGTAATATTTAAACTTACCCTTAATCTTACGTCTAATAAGACGAACAACTTTTATATCATTACAAATCATTTCTTGCATGTATAAATCTTTTTTGTCAACAATTAAAGGCATACATATTACTTTACCACCTCGATTAGACCCATACATTAATGATAATCCAAAAGGACTTTCAGGATGTCTTGTACTTTTATTGTCAGCTTTAACTATCTTAAGTCCAGCTTTTCCATCTGATGCAACACTGTTTAGTGATTCATATTTTTTGTAATGAACCGTTTGACCGTTTGAAAATAGATATTTATCAAATGCTGCCCACATTGGAGCTGCAATTGAATAATGAGCTACATTTCCCGTTATATTGGTTGAAAAAGGTTTTATGTACGTCAAGCTTTGTGATTTAAAACTAAAATCAGAAAATCCATATTCTTTAAACTTATTCTTTTGAATTTCCTGAGCTTCTTTGTACGCTTGAGATTTTTTTATTTCCTTTTGAACCTTTTTATCTTCTGTTTTATAAGCAGAATGAATTATTTTCAAAGACTCAATATAATCTTTATCATGCTCCATTTTATTAAGAGCTTTCAATCTGTCATGAAGCATATTATTATATACTTTTCGACATAATTCCATTCTCTTATTGATTATATCTTCTTCATATATTCTCGTTTTAATTGGGATTGTAATAACCGACATAGTTCCCATAATAATCACCTCAAAATTCTATATTAATTTTCCTTTGCATCTACTTTTGTTTTCACAAGGTTTGCAACCAACCTTTAAGATTTATTTATTTGCTTCTTTTTCTAGCTTAATAGCATGCTTTAAAAGATTTATCAATATATCACTATCCTTATTTGTAAGTTTCTCTAGAATACAAAAAGCTTTTGCTAATCCTCTAAATAGAGTAATCATGTTTATTTTTTGAGCAAATACTATTGCGATATCTTCATTTTCAGAATCTTCATATATATTTAATACGGGTTCTAAATTATCATTATTATTTAAGTATTCTCTTGCATGATTACCATTCATGTATTCATCATAAATCATCATTAAATCTCCTTTTTGATATCTGTAAACATTATATGGTGAACACCGGAGTCATGAAATTTTTGTATTATTTCAAGCATTTCACTAAATTCACAACCATATCCTTCCGATATCTGGCTAATTCCCCACTCGAATAAATTGATAATATCAAGAGGGTCACCGACCATTGCATGTTTGTTTTCCCCTGTTTCTTTTCTTTCTAAAATAATCATAGCTGGAAGAGGATTTTCTTCGGCACTTTTTCTCTTCTTACTAAGATTCTCATATCTATCTTTAGTTTTTATAAATTCTGTAAACATACTTAATGGCATAATCATTCTCCATTTCTAAGTTCTTCTAGTTCCTTTTTGGCACTTTCTATACTGTCTTCTAAAGTCTTGATAAAGGATTCTAATATTTTAATCTTTTCTTCTTTAGATATTTTCCCGTAAATTTCTAAAGAACTTCTTCTTTCGTTATCCAGCTTTTCTTTAAATTTTTTACTGGCAATTTTAATAGTTACTTTTCTTGCTAAAGGATTTTTTCCTTTATGTATTCTATATGCAGCTATTGCTAGTAAAGTAGAAAAACAATTAAGTAAGAATAAAAACAAATCAATTGCCACACTATCGCCTAAAATAATATGAGAAAAAACTCTAAAGTAAACTAAAATTCGACAAAATGTTGCAATTACATTTATAGGGTCTTTTAAATCTGTTATATAACAAATATATCCATATATATTATTAATTATCTTCTTCATTTATCTCCCTCAAAAGTTGCTTTTTCAATTCATATTCAGCAATAATTTCATCTTTATATTCATCCATTTTTTCTCGCATCAAATTATTAAAAAAGTTATATAAGTTAAGAAATAAGAGCCATAACGATGTAAAAAAGAGATAAATTGCGGTAGTTATAAATAGTTTATGATTAGTTACCATATTAAACACTGCTACTCCATAGATAGCAAATCTTGAAATAGTCCCCCATATGATTACTTTATTTGCTTCCGAAAGATAATCATATTTCCATTTACCAAGACAGAATTTAATATATTTTTTTGCATATTCAGTAAAATCTACGTGTGCTATCATTTTATATACCTTTCTTCAAAACTATAAAAAATACCTGTTTTTTATAATTAAAGATTTTATTTTTCTTTATTTATATTATTTATAATATCCTCAACATCTTTCTTATTCATATTTAAAATTTTTTTCATTACATCAAGCTCTTCTTTTGAATTGGCCATGTGTGATTTAATTCCACCCATAGACATTTGAACGACATTCATATCATGCATTTCATGTATCAAAGACATAACGCATTCAGTTATTATACACATGTCAATCATTTCATCAGTAAGCCCTATCTCTTTCCCTGCATCAACTATATTTTTATATGCATTGTCTTTGATTGAAAAACAATCTATTTTAACTTCTTTAGATATTTTCTTAGACACACCCTCGATTACCTGCGCTAGCAAAAAAATTTGGGTCAAGAAATCACCACCCGCTTCTACCGAAACAACTTTATCTGTTTTTAAAGCATTTATCTTAGCGTTGCTCTTGCTAGCCTTTATATATTCTTCAATAGTCAAAACATCATCTAATTTATTCATTTTCAGCTACCTCACTTATTTCTTCTGCGTTTTGAAGCTCTTTTATCTGAATTTTATTTTCTCTTTTATATGTACTAATATTTCTATGATTATTTCCTCTAGGTCTAGGTCGTCTTACAAGGCGAGGACGGTCAAGTTCTTTTCTTAACTCTCTTGTTAAATCCCTATTCAGCTGCCCAAATATCTCTCCCAATTCAAATAAAGCTTGTTCTTTAGATTCAAACTCAAGCTTCTTTATAGCTTTTCCTGCCCTAAAAATAGTTTCTTTTTTAATTTCCTCAATACGTTCTTCTGTCATAATTGTTTCTCCCTTTTAATTTTTAAATACGAATGCTAGATAACAGAATATTCACACTCATAGTTAAAATTTTACGTTATTTAACTGTACTTTTCAATATTAAATTGTATTTGTACGATTTTATTTTTACTTGTAAAGATGGGATAAATCAGATTGTAAAAATTAAGAATTTATGATAGATTATTCGTGCGGTTTATCCGTACTGAAAGTACCCATGACAGGGTGGTAATCTCCCGAGCCTATATGATATCTGAGCAATCAGATGACACTAACGGAAGGGAGGTGGCGCCAGTGAGCGATTATGAAATCTTAATGATTGTACTAGGAATCCTGGTATTGCCTTTTACGGCTTGTAGTTTTCTCCTTGCGTTGCTT
>Ga0247611_10008274_pt1 | contig 12865 bp, 12 predicted proteins | sample 177DNAGHGhighgp2_FD_192422 | JGI IMG/M metagenome (GOLD analysis project Ga0247611, IMG submission 192422) | Sheep rumen microbial communities from Palmerston North, Manawatu-Wanganui, New Zealand - 1770 DNA GHGhigh gp2 | ecosystem: Host-associated > Mammals > Digestive system > Stomach > Rumen... | reverse complement strand
GGCGCCCTTGGCGACGCTCTGGTTTTCATGCCCTTTTTTCACCGTCTACCAATTCACACTTTCCTCATCTTGGGGCTTGACTTTTAATAGTTAGTCTTTCATTTGTGTTCGGTCCACACGTCCGCGCCAAGCGCGCAGAGCGTGTCGTCAAAGCTTTCATATCCGCGGGCGATGTGTCCCGCGTCGATGATGATTGTCTCTCCCTCGGCATGAAGGCCCGCCACGATCATGGCGGCACCGCCTCGCAGATCCGGCGCGGTCAGCGTGTCGCCGCGCAGCTTCTTTACACCGCGCAGCACCGCCTCCGTTCCGGAAACAGCGATATCGCCGCCCAGTCGTCTCAGTTCACCCACCTGCCGAAAACGGTTTTCGAATATCGTTTCGGTGATGTGCGTCGTCCCCTGCGAGCGCAGCAGCGCGGCCATGAGGATCGGCTGCGCGTCCGTCGGGAAGCCGGGATACGGCGCCGTAATGATATGTCCCGGCGCGTGCAATTTCCCGTCAGATGAGATCTCGACGATATCATTAAAGTTTATTATATCACATCCCGCTTCATTTAGGAAGTGGAGAACGGTAGAAAAATGATCTGAATCGACGCCGGAGAGGATGATCCTGCCGCCTGCCGCCGCACAGGCGCAGGCAAGCGTCGAGGCCACGATGCGATCACCCGGGATCGTATAGGCCGCTTCGTCTCTCCTTTCCGCTCCTTTGATCGAAACAATGCCGCTGCCCGCCCCGCTGATCTCCACACCGATCCCGCGCAGATATTCCTGCAGGCTGACGATCTCAGGCTCGCGTGCCGCGCCGTGGATCGTCGTCTCTCCCTCCGCGGCGCAGGCGGCAAGCATGATATTTTCCGTCGCGCCGACGCTCGGAAAGCGCAGCTCTATCTCCGCGCCGTGCAGCTTCTCCGCGCGGCAGAAGATGTTCCTCCCCTCTTCCGTTATCTCCGCGCCCATTTGGCGCAGTGCCGACAGATGGAGGTCGATCGGCCTCTTGCCGAGCTGACAGCCCCCCGGGAGGCTCAGCTTCGCTTCGCCGCACCTGGCCAGAAGCGCTCCCATAAAGATCACGGACGAACGCATCTCCTCCATCAGCTCCCGAGGGATCTCCGCGCCGGTGAAGGGAGAGGAATCGATCAAGAGTTCATGCTCATCTCGCTCGACACGGCACCCGAGATGTAAAAGGATCTGCAGCGCGGCGTCCACATCCTTCAGCCGCGGGACGTTTTTCAGTCTTGATCTCACCGGACGCGCAACGCTCGCGGCTAGGATCGGCAGCGATGCGTTTTTCGAGCCCTGCACACGGCAGCTTCCGAACAGTCTGTTTCCGCCTCTGACGTGCCAGATATCCATAATAAAAACCCTCCGTGCACAGAAATCAAGCCATTCTATGCCCGGAGGGTTTTTCTTGTGATTGTATCAATGCCTTATCGCCTCAACGATGACCTCACAGATCCTGTCTGTGGCATCAGGGACGGCAAGAGAGCGCATCGCACTGCGCATACTCTTCATCTGCTCCTCATCCGCAAGCAGCTCACGGATCAGGGCCAGCATACTTTCTGCATCGAACTCGCCTTCAAGCAGGACGCGAGCGCCCCCCGCCTTTTCCAGGACACGCGCGTTTTTCTCCTGGTGATGATTGGTCACGTTCGGAGACGGGACGATGATCGCCGGCTTCCCCATATAGGTCAGCTCCGCCAGCGAGGACGCGCCTGCCCGGCACAGGATCAGATCGGCCGCCGCCATCACGCGCGGCATGTCATAGATGTATTTGCGCACATCGGCCCCGAAGGCCATGCGGTCCGGTGCGCTCACGGCAAGTTTTTCACACACCTCGTCATAATATCGGCTCCCCGCCGCGTGGATCAGCCGGAAGTCCGCCTGCTCCTTCATCAGCGGGATCAGATCCGACATCACGGCGTTCATATGCGCCGCACCGAGCGATCCCCACACCGAAACGACAAGCGGCTTGTCATTCGGGATGCCGAGCTCTTTTTTCGCGGTTTCCTGCGTATAGCACGAAAAGCTGCCGCGGACCGGCGTTCCGGTCGCATAGACCTTGTCGGGATCGGGATACGCCGAGCGGCTGTCTTCAAAGCCCACCATGATCCTGTCGACATGCCGCGCCAGGAGCTTTGTCGTGAGCCCCGGCACGGCGTTGCTCTCATGCACCAGCGTCGGGATATGCAGATGCGCCGCAGCCGTCAGAACCGGATAGCAAACATAGCCTCCCGTTCCGATCACGGCGTCAGGGCGGAATTCCTTCATGATCTTCTTCGCCCGCTCGATCGAGACCGCGACATTTTTGACCGTTTTGACGTTGTGGGCAAAGCCCTCGAGACTCAGCGAGCGGCTGATGTTCGTGATGTCGATCCCGCGGACCTCATAGCCTTCCCGCGGGACCAGTTCCATCTCCATCATGCCTTTTGCACCGATAAAGAGGATCTCGCAGTCACCGAGCAGCTCTTCAAGCCGCCCCGCGATCGCGAGCGCGGGATTGATATGTCCGGCCGTTCCGCCGCAGGTAAAGAGGAATTTCATTCGATCCGATCTCCTTTATGTACTCTCTCTGGAGGCGCTGAGGATGATTCCCATCTCAGCAAGCTGTATGATCAGCGCCGTTCCGCCATAGCTGAAAAACGGCAGCGAAATGCCTGTACAGGGCAGCAGATTCGTAACGACCGCCACATTCAGAAAAACCTGAAGCGCCAGCAGCGTCGTGATTCCGGCCGTAACGAGGAAGCTGAAGGGATCGGCACAGCGCAGCGCGATCCGGTATCCCCGCAGGATCAGCATCGCGAACAAAACGAGTACGAGCACCGACCCTAAAAAGCCAAGCTCCTCGCACAAGACCGAAAAAATAAAGTCGTTGTGCTCCTCCGGCAGATAGAGGTACTTTTGCCGGCTAGCTCCGAGTCCCACACCGCCCAGACCGCCCGAGCCGATCGTATAGAGCGACTGCACGATCTGATAGCCCTCGTCTGAGGAGGAAGAAAACGGGTCGCGCCAGGTCGTGATACGCCCGGAAGCGTACGGAAAAAACACCAGCAGCACACCGAGCGCCGCTCCTCCCGCGCCGAAGGCCGCAGCGAACCACCCCAGCGGCGCTCCTCCCAGAAAGAGCATCGCCGCGCCGAGTGAAAGAATGATGATCGAAGCCGAGAAATGCGGCTCCAACACCAGAAGCCCAACGATGAGAGCCAGAATCATCGCGAAGGGCAGGATCCCCTCGCGAAAGCTCTTCATCCGCCCTCTCCGCCGGCTGATCATCGCCGCGAAAAGCAGGATGACGGCAAGCTTGGCAAGCTCTGACGGCTGAACGGTCAGCGATCCGACGCCAAGCCAGCGGCGCGAGCCGTTGGCCTTTATACCGATAAACGGGACAAGCGCGAGCAGTACAAGCGTAAAGGCCATAAAATGCTTGGCATAGCGCCTGTAAAAGCCGATCGGGAAGCGTGAGCACAGCAGCATCGCAGCGACTCCTGCCACGGCGAAGATCAGTTGCCGGACGAAGTAATAGCCGGCGCGGCCGCCCGTGATATGCCCCGGATCATAATACGCTCTTGGGAAACTCGCCGAGAGGACCATGATCACCCCGAGCAGGAGCAGCAGGAGGACAAGGGTGAAAAAGCTTCTGTCAAAGCCTTTTCGTCTTTCCTCACCGCGCAATACGGAAAAGTCGGCGAGGCGGGCCGTTTCGTAACGCACTTCTCCCACCTCCCCGGCTTTTGCCCGAAATGCTGTCGGTCACATGGCGTAACGCTGGAACACCCCAATAAATGATATGACCGCAAACAGCAGACTTATGCCTGTGAAGAGCACAAAGAGTTCTTTTTCGCTCCATTTTTTCCCGGTCCATCCACCCATCTCAAGGTGATGGTGGAACGGTGCCATCTTGAACACGCGCTTGCCGTGGCTGAGCTTGAAATAACCGACCTGGATGATGTCCGAGAGGGTTTCGATGATGTACATGATGCCGATGGTAACAAGGATCAGCGGCATGTCATACGCGAAGGCCATCGCGGCCACCGCGCCGCCGAGGAACAGCGAACCGGTATCGCCCATAAAGACTTTCGCCGGATTGAAATTATAAACAAGGAAGCCCATCAGTCCGCCCAGCAGCGCCGAGGCGAAAATGCCAAGTTCAAGAAAATCCTTCCCCCAGGCAAAGGTAACTGCGACGAAGAAAAGGCAGACCGGCAGCGACGTACCGGTGGCAAGCCCGTCCACCCCGTCGGTAAGATTGACCGCGTTGACCGTTCCGACGATGACGAAGGCCGCAAAAACAAAATACAGCCATTCGGGGATCGGGACCGTCGTGCCCACAAAGGGGATATACAGATTCGGCCTGACAAAGCCGATGCGGCGCATCAGGAATATAAAAACGAGTGCCGCCGAGAGCTGCAGCAGGAATTTCATGCCAGCGGTCAGCCCGAGGTTCTGCGCGTTTTTAATCTTTTCCCAGTCGTCAAGAAAGCCGATCGCGCCGAACACCAGCGCGAAGAGGAACACGAACAGATGGACGAACTTCCCCTGCATCATGCTGGGAAAGCCGATCGTCAGGATCGACAGCAGCACGCCGAGTATGAACATCACGCCGCCCATGGTCGGCGTCCCGCTCTTGGATTTATGCCAGGTGACCTCGCTCTTGATCTCCTGATTTGCCTTCTGCCGGTGCAGCCAGGGAATGTAATATTTCCCGAAGCCCGTCGCAAACAGAAACGACAGAATAAAAGAGCACATCAGCTTTATCGTCATATCTTTTTCCTCATCTTCAGATAGTCGGCCACGATCTCTCTCTCGTCCATGTGGTGTTTTTCATGGCCTATGATCTGGTAATCCTCGTGGCCTTTCCCGGCAAGCAATATTACATCACCGTCGCGGGCGTTGTCAATAGCGGCGCGGATCGCCTCGACCCTGTCGCAGATCCGCAGGACCTGCGCGCTTTTCCCTTCGACGCCCTCCATGATCTCATCGATGATCGCCTCCGGCTCCTCGGTACGGGGATTATCGCTCGTCACGATACAAAGATCGGCCTTTTCGGAGGCGATCGCGCCCATGATCGGCCGCTTGAGCCGGTCGCGGTCTCCCCCGCAGCCGAAGAGCACGATCAGTCTTCCGCGCGTGACGGGGCGAAGCGTTGTCAGCACGTTTTCCAGCGCGTCCGGCTTGTGGGAATAGTCGATGATGATGTCATAATCGCCGTCCGTCGGCACGCTCTCGAGGCGCCCCTTGACGCCCTTTGCCGTGCGCATCGCGTCGGCACAGTCTTCAAGCGAGAGCCCCAGAACAAGCCCGACTGCCATCACACCGAGCGCGTTGTGTACCGAGAAAAGTCCCGGGATCGCAAGCGAGGTCTCGGCGCGCTCTTCGCCGAGGCAGGCTTCAAAGCGCACGCCGGAGGCTGAAAGGCTTACGTTCTCTGCACGGAGATCAGCCTCTTTATCGACCGCGAAGGACAGGATCGGGCAGGCCGCATCTCCGCTCATGAAATCGCACCAGGCGTCGTCTGCGTTGACACAGGCCGTGCTGCATACGGAAAAGATCTTCTTTTTCGCCGCGGCGTATTCCTCCATCGTATGATGGAAATCCAGGTGATCCTGCGAGAGATTGGTGTAGAGCGCGACGTCAAAGCGGATCCCCGCCACGCGCTCCAGCACAAGCGAGTGGGACGAGACCTCCATCACGACGTGCGTGCAGCCGCTGTCCGCCATGCGCCGGAACAGCTGCTGAAGCTCAAGGCTCTCCGGCGTTGTAAACTCCGAATGGATGTGCTCGTCGCCGATCATGTTGCCGTTTGTTCCGATCAGCCCGACCTTGGCGCCGAGCTTTTCCTCCAGCATGTGCCGGATGAGATAGCTCGATGTCGTCTTGCCGCTGGTCCCGGTGATCCCGATGACCGTCATCTCCCCGGCGGGATTGCCGTAAAAGTTGCGGCTCGCAAGCGCCAATCCCAGACGGCAGTCCGCGATCTGGACATAGGGTGCAGCGTCCGCGGGAATATCCTCGCACAGCACGGCGGCCGCCCCCTTTTCCAGGGCCGTTGGGATAAAGCGGTGACCGTCGGACGAAAAGCCCTTGACGGCGACAAAAAGGTCGCCCGGCTTCACCTTTCGCGAATCGTAGCACACGCCTGTGATTTCCTTGCTCATATCCGCCGTGGCGGAAAGGATCTCAAGATCCTGCAGCAGTTCCGATAATCTCATGTTCTTCCTCTTTATATCCTTTATCAGTACTTTCCCAGCATGGATTCGTCGTTCGATACAAGCGAGACCTCGATCACGCTCCCGTGTTCGACCGCATATCCCGGCAGGATGCTCTGCGTGCTGACGCTTTGCTGCTCTCCGTCTATCACGGTGCTGAGAGAATGAAGATAGATCCCATAGCGGGAAAGCACATCCCGCGCCTCATTATAACGCATTCCCGCGAGATTGGGAACAATTTCTTTTTCATTTGAAATCTCCGCGCCCAAATACAGGATCGTCTCCGTATCGCGCGCGATCTGCCACAGCGCCGCGGGAAGCTGTGCCGTAACGGTTTCGCCCTCTCCGATCGTGCGAAAGCGAAGCCCCGCCTTTTTCAGCAGCGCCCCGGCCTCGTCCAGACTTTTTCCCACGGTCTGCGGCATCATGACGTCCCTGGCAGAATCGTCGGCAGCGTTTTGTTCCGCCCTCACGCCGAGATACGGCAGGATATCCGCCATCATCGCGCCGACGACCGGCGCCGCCATCTGGCCGCCGCTGATATAGATCCCGGTTTTGGTCGACGGCGTGTCGAGAAACACAAGCACCGCGATCTGCGGATCATCCGCCGGCGCGAAACCGATAAAGGAGACGATATATTCCTTCTCCCCTGTCGCGGCTTCGAGGCTAACTTTTTCACTTGTTCCGGTCTTGCCGCCGATCCGATAGCCGGCGACCGAGGCGTTGCGCCCTGTTCCTTCCTTCGGGTCGCCTACGACCTGCTCCAGAATCGAGCGTACCTTTTCGCTCGTCTCCTCGCGGATCACCTGCCGCACGAGCTCTGGCTCTCGCCTGAGAACGGTCTCCCCGTCCGCGCTGCGGATCTCCGATACGACATAGGGCCTCATCAGCCGCCCGCCGTTGACGCAGGCGCTGACAGCCGTGATCAGCTGCAGCGGCGTGATCGTAAAAGTCTGACCGAAAGAGGCAGCCGCAAGCTGCGACAGATTTTTCGGTGAGCAGAAAGTATTGCGGCTCCACCAGATGCTCCCGCTCTCTCCGGCGAGGTCGATCCCCGTTTTGGCGCTGAGATTCTCGTCCGGGTCGTCAGACAGCCGCAGAAAGCCAAAGGCGTCGCAATACTCATAAAAGCGCTCCGCGCCCACGCGCTGCCCGATCGCGACGAACGCCGCGTTGCACGAATGCTGCACAGCCTGCGTCAGCGTCTGCGAACCGTGCCCGCCGTCCTTCCAGCACCGGATGGGCGAGCTGCGGCCGATCACGCTGACATAACCGGGACAGTAAAACCCGTCGCCAAGTGAGACAGCTCCGCTGTCGAGCGCCATCGAAAGCGTGATGATCTTGAAGGTCGAGCCCGGCTCATATGTATCCGACAGTGCCTTGTTGCGCCATTGTCTTGCCTGAAACGCGGCAAGGAGCTTTTGCGCCTCCTCTGCGTTCGGAGCCGCGTCAACGGCTGCCTGTGCTTTTTCGCTGACAGCCAGGAAATCATTCGGGTCATATCCGTCCAGCGACGCCATGGCAAGGACGGCTCCCGTGTTGACGTCCATTGCGATCGCGCCCGCGCCGTTGAGCGCGTCGTAATCGGCGACTGCCTGCCTCAGATGCTTTTCGATGAAATACTGGATCGTCGAATCGATTGTCGTGACGACATCGCAGCCCTCTTCTCCCGCAATGTGCTCGGCATACTGCTCGAACATCGGCTCGGTCCCGTATGCGTTCGTTCCGCGCACCGTGGCGCCGGAGCCGCCCTCGAGAAAGCTGTTGTACTGCGCTTCGATCCCCTCCAATCCGTAATTGTCCGTTCCGACAAATCCAAGCAGATGACAGGCAAGCGAGCCGTTGGGGTAATATCGTTTTGTGTCCGTTTCCAGACGGACGCCCTTGATGCCGTATTCCTCCTTAAAGGCTCTGACTCTCTCGGCCGTCTCCTGTTCTATCTTCCTCGCCGCCGTCACATACCACGACCCCTGCCGCGAGGCCTTTTCGTAGATCTCCTCTCTGTCGACTCCCAGGATCTCAGAAAGGCTGTCCGCAATCAGATCCTTGTCCTCGCCGTACATCTCGATTTCGACCGGGCTTAGATAGACGTTGTCCACCGTGGCGCTGATCGCGAGCGGGACGCCGTTTCGATCGCAGATCATGCCCCTCTCGCTCGACGAGGCCGCCTCGCGCAGCTGCTGCGCCACGGCGAGCGACTCATATTTTTCATGCTCGGTGATCTGAAGCTGATAGAGACGCGCGATCAGCACCGCAAATGCAGCAATGCCGCACGTTGCCATCAAAAACAGCGTGCGGCGAAGCATACCGATCCCCGGTGTTCTTTTCCAGTTGTTAGTTTCCATGGTCCGCTCCCGCCATAAAGATCTCTCCGTATATCTTTATTCGGCAGCCGGGCATTCTATGTCATTACGGTATTAAATCAAGCTCGACAAGCTGTTCCGGACGGCATCGCTGCATGCCGAGCACTCCGGTCGCATAGCTTTCCAGCTCTTCAAGATCCATCCGTTCGGCGAGACGCACCGAAAGCACCGAACGCTTTTCCTCAAGCGTCTTTTCTTCTCTCTCCAGCGTATGGATCTCGTCCCGCAGCGCGCCGAGCCTGATCTCGCCGAAAAGCGAGACGATCAGAAGCCCTCCGGCAAGCGCACAGCAGGCCGCCGCGACAAAGCCTTTCGTTCCCCTGCCGCTTCTCATACGCGCTCGGCCACACGCAGCTTGGCGCTGCGTGCGCGCGGATTTCTCTCAAGTTCCTCCGCTGTCGGCAGGATGGGTTTTCTTGTGACACTTTTGAGCGTCCGGACAAAGCCGCAGGTGCAGATCGGCGCCTCGCGCGGACAGACGCAGCCGTTCTCCCGCCGCGCGATCCCGCTTTTGACGATCCGGTCCTCCAGCGAGTGAAAACTGATGACACAAAGCCTTCCGCCCGGACGCAGCTTGTCCGGAGCCGTGTCCATCATGGTCGCGATCTCGCCCAGCTCGTCGTTGACGGCGATGCGAATCGCCTGGAAGCTTCTTTTGGCAGGATGCTGCTTTTCGCGCAGTGCCGCCGCGGGCATTGCGCCGCGAATGATTTCGACCAGCTCCAGCGTCGTTTCAATCGGCTTTCTTTCCCGATATGCCAGGATAGCCGCCGTGATGCGGCGGGCATAGCGCTCCTCGCCGTAATCCCACAGGATTCGGTTAAGGCGGTTTTCGTCCCATTCGTTGACGACCTGAAAGGCCGTCAGTGCCGCGCTCTTGTCCATGCGCATGTCTAGCGGCGCGTCGTGCTGATAAGAAAAGCCTCGCTGAGACTCGTCAAGCTGCGGCGAGGATACTCCCAGATCAAACAACATTCCGTCCACCGCGTCGATCCCAAGCGAGTCGAGAATCGAAGCCGTGTCTGAAAAATTGCCGTGAACGAAGGTGATCCGGTCGGCAAAAGCTTCGAGGCGCGCTTCCGCGCGTTCGATCGCCGTTTCATCGCGGTCGATGCAGATAAGGCGCCCGCTGCGCAGACGCTTCGCGATCTCGGCGGAATGTCCGCCGAGACCGAGCGTGCCGTCAACGTATATGCCGTCCGGATCGATCTTCAAATTATCAATACACTCGTCCAGCAGGACGGAAACGTGTTTGAATTCCGTCATCAGAAGCCAAGCTCCTCCATGGCCGCGGCGATATTCTCCGGCGTAGACTCCGCCTCGAAAACGCTCTTCCAGGCCTCACTGTCCCAAAGCTCGGCATGATTGTTGCAGCCGACCACCGTGACGTTCTTTGTCAGGCCGGCATAGGCGCGCAGATTTTGCGGGATGATCGTCCTGCCCTGGCTGTCAAGCTCACAGCGCGCGGCATGCGCAAAAAGCGGCCGCATCCTCCGCTGCTGGACATAGGGCATTGCCCCGACCTTGTCGGAAAAAATCTGCCAGTTCTCCGCGCTGTATGCGCAAAGGCACCGGTCCATCGATAACGTCATATAAAAAACCTCGCCAAGTTCTTCTCGCAGCTTGGCAGGGATAAACAATCTGCTTTTATTGTCAAGGGAATGCTGGAATTCGCCTGTCACCGTTGCACCTCTTCTCCTGTTTTTTTCACCATTTTGCTCCACTTCGCTCCACTTTCAATTCAATTATAGGGGGGCGTCTGGGAAAAAGCAAGAGAAACTTTTTGTATTTTTTTGTCTTATTTTTTGCTCTTTTTTTGCAAAATCAGGCACATCAAAATATAGTTGCAGAAAAAGATCCGAGCCCAAAATGTAGGCTCGGATCCATTGTTATCGCTTTCTTCTTATTCGGCGGGAACTTCTTCCTTCGCGCTTTTGGCGGAGGAGGCAGCGCCGGCGCTGCGGAACGCGCCGCGGGAGTTCTGTACCGTCGAGAGCGCGGCGGAGATGCTCTCCTCTGTCTGACGCATCAGATCGTCCACATAATCGGCGGCGACACGGCGAAGCTCCTTGGATTTGGCCTCGGCCGAGGCGATCATTTCCGCGCTGCGCTCCTTGGCGATGCGGACGATTTCCTGTTCCTCGACCATGATGCGCGCCTTTTCCTCGGCGCTCTTGCGCAGCGCCTCGGCCTCACGCTTGGCGTTGCCGATAAACTCGTCCCGCGCGGCGACGAGACGCTTGGCCTCGGCGAGGGACGTGGGGAGATTGGCCTTGATATCGTTGATGATCTCGATGGCCTTTTCCCGTTCGATGATGCACTTGTCGTTGCCCAGAGGAACGCCCCAGGCTTCGGTCACCATACCGTAGAGGATGTCGAGCAGTTCGATTACGTCGTTCGTGTTATCCATTGTTTTTCCCCCATTGTCTCGCTTTTTCTTCGATCTCAGCGATCAGCTCCTGTGGAACAAGGCCGGTCAGATCGGCGCCGTATTTCGCCATCTCGCGCACGACCGAAGAACTTAAAAACGTATATTTGCCGCTTGCCGTAAGAAACATCGTCTCCAGCTTGGGATTGATGTTCTTGTTGATCAGATCCATCTGGAATTCATATTCAAAGTCCGACGCTGCACGCAGCCCCTTGACGATCACGGGATTTTCAAAGCGCTTGGCATATTCGGCAAGCAGGATGTCCGAGCTTTCCACCGTGACGTTCTCATAGCGGACGCACGCGCGTCTGACCATTTCCGTCCTCTCCTCGACCGAGAACATCGGCGAGGTCTTGGTGGAGTTTTTCATGATGCACACGACCACATGGTCAAAGATCTTCGCGGTGCGGCGGATGATATTCAAATGCCCCAGCGTGATCGGGTCGAAGCTGCCCGGGCAGATGGCTGTCCTCATACTGAACTCTCCCTGAAATAGGTGCAGATTTTCACTTTGCCGTAGCAATATTCCTTCCCTTTTCGGTAAGGCGCCGTCATTTCGGGAAGGGTGGCCGTTCGACGTGCCTCGACGATCATTATACCACCTTCCGATAATATGTCAACCGAATTAATCGTCCGCAAAACCTCGTCATACAGCCCGGAATCATACGGAGGATCGACAAAAATCAAATCAAAGCGGCCGCAGCTCTTCAAGTACGACAGGGAATCCTGGCAGAGGACGGTCCCCTTCAGTCCGCAGGTCTTCAGATTGTCCTTTACGATCTGCACGGCCGCCCGGTCACGGTCAAGAAAGACCGCCTCGGATGCGCCGCGGCTGAGGCACTCGATCCCGAGCTGCCCCGTCCCGGCAAAGAGATCCAGCACGCGTCTGCCCTCGATGTCAAACTGCAGAATATTGAAAACCGCTTCCTTGACGTTGTCCGTCGTCGGCCGTATATCATAGTTTTCCGGCGTTTTCAGTTTTCGGCCGCGAGCGGTACCGGTAATGACTCTCATTCCTCTTCCTCCTGGCGGAAATAGCTCCAGACGGCCTGCGCCGTGTTTTTCGGCACGACGGCACAGAGCTCCTCGATGCTTGCCTGGCGGATCGCCTTGACCGACTTGAAATGGCCGATCAGCTCCTCCCGGCGCTTCTTCCCGACGCCCGGGATCTTTTCAAGCGTCGAGCCGTAGGCCTCGCTGCGCAGCGAGCGCTGATACTCGATCGCGCTGCGGTGCGTCTCCTCCTGGATGTTGCCTACCAGGGAAAAGACCGCCTGGTTGCCGACGATGCCAATCTCCCGCCCCTCCGGCGAAACGAGAGCGCGCGTGCGGTGCCTCTCGTCCTTTACCATGCCGAAGGTCGGGATCACAAGCCCCAGATCCGCCGCGGCGCGCACGGCTGTCGCAGCATGCTTATCGCCGCCGTCGATCAGGAACAGATCCGGCAGCGGCATGAATTTTTCATCGCCGTCGATATAGTGCTGCAGCCGTCGGGAGATCACCTGATACATGCTGGCATAGTCGTCCGGCTGCTCCAGTCCGCGGATGCGGAATTTGCGGTAAGCGCGCTTGAGCGGCTTTCCGTCCACATGTACGGTCATCGCCGCGACGATGCCTGTGTTGCCGAGGTTCGATATATCAAAGGCCTCGATCCGCGTCGGAAACTGTTCGAGTCCAAGCGCTTTCTGCAGCCATTCAAGCGTTTTGCTTCTTCGCTGCGCCTGGGTCGTGCGGCGAAGGATCTCTTCCTTCGCATTGAGCGCCGCGCTTTCGATCAGCCGCATCCGCTCGCCGCGCTGCGGTACCTCGATGACGGTTTTCCTGCCTGCGTTCTCGCTGAGGAAGGTCTCCAGTTCCTCCCTGTCCTCG
>Ga0247611_10008273_pt1 | contig 12866 bp, 12 predicted proteins | sample 177DNAGHGhighgp2_FD_192422 | JGI IMG/M metagenome (GOLD analysis project Ga0247611, IMG submission 192422) | Sheep rumen microbial communities from Palmerston North, Manawatu-Wanganui, New Zealand - 1770 DNA GHGhigh gp2 | ecosystem: Host-associated > Mammals > Digestive system > Stomach > Rumen... | reverse complement strand
CCATAGATTATCGATTTTTTCTGCAAAAGTACACGAAGGCTACGCCATGTCGTGGCAGAGGTTTGAGAAAAATGAAATATTAGTCACTTTTCTTTCCATTTTGGTTTAGTCATTGAGCGTTTTCTCCAAATCATCTATAGAAGGAAGTGACGACTTCAAATTTTCAATTAACTCTTTTGTCTTGTAGGCTGCCACACCTAAAGGCTGAGTCATCCCACGAAGGGCGTATTCTACCTTTGTGTTGTTCTTTGAACGGCACAGAAGAAGACCTATGGTAGGATTGTCCTCTGGCATCTTTACCAAATCATCTATTGCAGAGATATAGTAATTTAGTTTACTGATGAATTCTGGTTGGAACTCCACAACCTTCAATTCGATTGCGACATAACAGTGCAAACGGGTGTGATACATCAACAGATCAACTCTGCTCTCATCCCCGTCAATATTTAGCGGAAATTGCCTTTTCACAAAGGAAAAGCCAGTTCCAAGTTCCAGTAGAAACTCTGTAATCTTAGTCGTCAACTGGTCTTCAAGGTCGGTTTCCTGTTTGACCTTTGTCATGTCAACAAAGCCAAAATTATACGGGTCCTTGAATGCTGCCTTAGCTAAGTCACTCTTTAACGGTGGTAATGTGTCGGCAAAATTGTGGGTGAGAGACTTTACCTTCTTATGATAGCCATCATCAATCTGCATGAGCATTATGTCACGGCTCCATCCCTGCAAAGCAGACTCTGTAATGTAGAAAGCACGTAGAATTTTATCCTTAACCTTGGGAAACATAGAGATATGATGATACCATGTGATTTGTGCAAGTGGCACTTGCACAAATTCGCCATCAGCAGAAACCGTAAATTTTGACAGCCTCGTTTTTAACACTTGATTATCCTGTAATTGTGCAAGCGGCACTTGCACAAATGGGAAATCGGGGTATTCAACAGCAAACTGGCGCATATATTTTAAGTTTCGGATAGAATAACCGCTATCATTGCCGTATCGTTTCAATAGGTCAGTCGAAAGCATGTCAATGACCTTCGCACCCCAGCCTTGTGCTTGCTGTTTTTTCAAAATGTCATTTCCCAACCACCAATAGTGCTGCAAAGTTGATGCGTTGAGCTGCATCACGGCTTTCAACCTTTGACGATCGATTTCATCGCAGAGAGTTTGGAGCCACTTTTGATACTCCATCTTGTCTATACTAATAATATCATTCTTTCCCATAGTTGATTTGTTCTTGAATCATTTGGCTATCGCCTTCTTCATCCTTACAAGGCATAGTGCAAGCAATCTTACTCTCTGCCCTTGCTTCTTTCGCCAGTTCCTCTGACACCAAGAACTTTTTATACTCGCGCACTATTAACTCCTTTATATCTACTTCCAACAAGTCCGCAATCTTCAGAAGGCTGGGCAAGTCAGGTTGTGATGAGTTTGTGCACCATTTAGAAACGGTTGATGGTGTTACACCCATTTGGTCAGACAGCCATTTATTTGTTCGCTTCTTCTCGACCAAAACCAGTTTTATACGATTGACATCTTCCATAAATTGACGTTTTAGTGCCACTAAGATAGTGAAATAAATTCATTTTCATACGATTCAATACACAAATTTAAGCAGAATCGATAAAATTTATGTTTTTTTATAATATTATGGCAAGTATGGACAGCCATTTACACCGCTCCATCCGCATGGAGATCGTATGTTACTCATTATCCTATCGTGGGACATCATTCCAATACTCTCTGATACAACTGTATTTGTCCCTTGTCGAGATTGGCAATCTTTATCTGAACTTTGGAAGGGTGTGGTATATCATTAGTCAAAGACGAAAAGAGTCTCGTTATTATCTGTTCAACATTAGTAAATCCAGAGTCCTCGATTGTAGATACACATTTACCACTGATATATGCTTCTGCTCTGATTAGGTTGTATTTCGACATTCTTTCAAAGGAGTGATTGGAATCTACACGATGATCAATATCCTCGTTACTGAAGAAAATATAGTCAATGACTTTCTCATTCAATTCCCATGCCAGCGAGTAATCAATCTTGGTCAAAATCTGAGCATAATAAAAGGGGCCTGTCCAAACGGACAGGTCCCTTTATTTGTATTGGAGAGTTTAATTATTCTTCAATTGCTGCCTGCGCGGCTGCCAATCGAGCTATAGGAACTCTGAATGGTGAGCAAGAAGCATAGTTCATACCAACTTTTGCACAGAATTTAACAGAAGAAGGTTCTCCTCCATGTTCGCCACAGATACCTGTTCTGAGGTTAGGTCTAACTGAACGTCCTTTCTCGACAGCCATCTTGATAAGTTGTCCAACACCATTCTGATCGAGAACCTGGAATGGGTCGACCTTCAATATCTTCTTTTCCAAATATACAGGTAGGAATGATGCGATGTCATCTCGAGAATATCCAAATGTCATCTGTGTGAGGTCATTAGTACCAAATGAGAAGTATTCAGCTTCAGTGGCAATTCTATCAGCAGTAAGAGCAGCACGAGGAATTTCAATCATAGTACCAATTTCGAAATCGATTTCTACTCCATATTCTTCAAAGACTTCCTTAGCAGTTTTCTTTATGATTTCTTTCTGCTGTTTCAGCTCGTAGAGAATACCAATGAGTGGCACCATGATTTCTGGCCTTGGGTCTTTACCTTCCTTCTTCAGTTCGCAAGCCGCAGAAAGAATTGCTTTAGTCTGCATAGCAGTTATTTCAGGGAACGTAATACCAAGACGGCATCCACGATGGCCGAGCATTGGGTTGTTTTCAGCAAGTGAATCCACACGTTTCTGAATATCCTTAACGCTTACGCCCATTTCTTTTGCCATAGTTTCTTGTCCAGCAAGATCGTGAGGGACAAACTCGTGGAGCGGCGGATCGAGAAGTCGGATATTCACAGGACAACCATCCATTGCCTCAAGAATACCCTTGAAGTCAGCTTTCTGATAAGGCAAAAGTTTAGCCAGTGCTTTTTCGCGACCTTCAACAGTCTCAGAAAGAATCATCTCTCTCATTGCAACAATTTTCTGATCCTCGAAGAACATGTGTTCAGTACGAGTAAGACCAATACCCTTTGCACCAAATTCTCTAGCTACTCGTGCGTCGTGTGGTGTATCTGCATTAGTACGAACTTGCAGTTTGGTATACTTGTCACAAAGATCCATGAGTTCCTTAAAGTCTCCGGAGAGTTCAGCAGCCTTAGTTTTCACTTCACCTGCGTACACTTGTCCTGTAGTACCATTAAGTGAAATATAATCGCCCTCTTTGTAGACTACACCTTCGATTTCAACTGTTTTAGCATGATAGTCAACATTAATAGCTCCTGCACCCGATACGCAGCATTTACCCATACCACGTGCAACGACAGCAGCGTGGGAAGTCATACCACCTCTCGCTGTAAGAATACCTTCAGCCGACGCCATACCAGCGAGGTCTTCAGGAGATGTTTCAATACGTACCATGATTACCTTATGTCCATTTTCATGCCATTCTTGAGCATCATCAGCATGGAAGACGATTTGTCCAGTTGCAGCACCAGGTGAAGCAGGAAGTCCTTGAGTTATGACTTTAGCCTTGGCAAGGGCATCCTTGTCGAATACAGGATGGAGAAGTTCATCAAGTTTTTGTGGTTCACATCTAAGAACAGCAGTTTTCTCGTCGATCATGCCTTCGCGCAAAAGGTCCATGGCAATCTTAACCATTGCTGTACCAGTACGCTTACCGTTACGAGTCTGTAGGAACCACAGTTTACCTTCTTGTACCGTGAATTCCATATCCTGCATATCACGATAGTGGTCTTCCAACTTGTTCTGGATCTCATCAAGTTCTTTATAGATTTCAGGCATAGCCTCTTCCATAGAAGGGTATTTAGCAACACGTTCTTCTTCAGAAATACCAGCACGTTTAGCCCATCTCTGCGAACCGATTTTAGTGATTTGTTGCGGAGTGCGAATACCAGCAACCACGTCTTCTCCTTGTGCATTTACAAGATATTCACCATTGAAAAGGTTTTCTCCATTACCAGCATCACGGCTGAAGCAAACACCTGTTGCAGAAGTTTCACCCATATTACCAAATACCATAGCCATAACGCTAACAGCAGTACCCCATTCGTCAGGAATACCTTCCATCTTGCGGTACAAGATTGCACGTTCGTTCATCCAGCTACGGAACACGGCACAAATAGCTCCCCACAGCTGTTCAACTGGATTGTCTGGGAAATCTTTGCCAGTCCGTTCCTTTATAGCTTTCTTAAAGAGTACAACAAGTTTCTTAAGTTCATCCACAGAAAGGTCCTTATCGAGAACAACGCCACGTTCTTTCTTCACCTTTTCGATGATTTCTTCGAACGGATCGATATCCTCTTTATTCACCGGTTTCATTTCAAGAACCACGTCTCCATACATTTGCACGAAACGACGGTAAGAGTCGTAAACGAAATGCGGATTATTAGTTTTTCTTGCCATACCTTCAGCCACTTCGTCGTTAAGTCCCAGGTTGAGGATTGTGTCCATCATACCAGGCATAGATGCTCTTGCTCCAGAACGCACGCTGACAAGCAATGGGTTTTGAGCATCGCCAAACTTAGAGTTCATAAGTGTTTCTATATGCTTAACGGCAGCTGTAACTTCGTCGTTGAGTAGTTCCATGATTTTCTCCTGTCCTACTTCATAGTATTCATTACAGCAATCTGTAGTGATGGTGAAACCAGGAGGAACCGGAACTCCGATAAGATTCATTTCAGCAAGGTTAGCACCTTTACCTCCAAGAGCTTCTCTCATGTTAGCATTACCTTCAGCCTTACCATTACCGAAGGTATAAACTCTTTTTTGACTCATAATTAATTATAAAGTTAATATTAATAAAATAGAAATTTTCGTAGAGTATTAGATATATAATCCCTTTCTATATTGAAATACAAAAATAGTGTTTTTTTACGTGAAAAACAAATAAAGGAACTATTTTTTATAAAAAACCAATGAAATAGTAATGATAATTTTAAAATTTTTTATGAATCAAAAATATTGTTTCATCAGAATTTTTGAAGTTCTTTATACAATCTCTGTACAGGCAGTCCCATTACATTAAAATAAGACCCGACAAGTCTGTTGACTCCAATATATCCAATCCATTCCTGTATACCATAAGCCCCAGCTTTGTCAAACGGTTTACAGGTATCAACATAGTATGATATATCATCATGTGAAAGATCGTCGAAAGACACTTTACTTGTTACAGCAAAAACAATATTTTTCATCTTTGTCATGATTGACACTCCTGTTATTACCTCATGTGTTTTACCAGAAAGTTTCTCTAGCATCATAACAGCTTCTTTTTTGTCTCGGGGTTTTCCAAGCACTTCGCCTTGTCCATTAATCATTGGCAGATAAACAATTGTATCGGCAGTTATTACAAGGTCATTATCAGCAATGAGGTTAGAATAAGCATGTGCTTTTTTTTCAGCTATGAACATGGGGATTTGCTCTCCAACTAAATTATCAGGATAAGACTCGTCAATATCATCAAGTGTTTTTACAATAAAATTAATACCCAAGCCAGCAAGCAATTGTTTTCTTCTTGGAGAGTTACTAGCCAAAATAACTGAGTATTTAGATAGATTGTTTAGCATACTTGTTATGTTAATTAGGAATGAGGAATTAGGAATGAGGAATGAGAAATAAGGAATTAGGAATGAGGAATGAGGAATTAGGAATTAGGAATGAGGAATTAGGAATGAGGAATTAGGAATTAGGAATGAGGAATTAGGAATTTGGAAAGAGGAATGAGGAATGAGGAATGAGGAATGAGGAATGAGGAATGAGGAATGATAAAGAGACATAACATAAAAACATGTAAAATAGAAATTACCATCCGAAAGCAGAATGGTCTTTCATCCATAGATCTTGTGCCTTAAGAATTTGTTCCAAGATATCACGTGCGACTCCCTCTCCTCCCTTAACAAATGAAATATATTTAGAGATGGCTTTTATTTCGGGTACTGCATCAGCAGGACAACAAGGCAATCCACATATTTTCATTATCTGAAAATCAGGTATGTCATCCCCCACAAAAATTATATTTTCATCCTTGAGGTTATATTTTTTCTTAAAATCATCATAGAATTTGATTTTCACGTCAGCCCCTAAAACAACATCCTTAATACCAAGACGTTCGTAACGCCACCTGAGAGATTCTGTTTTAGCACCAGATAAAATTGCAAGATGAATGCCACATTTAACAGCAAATTGCATAGCATATCCATCCTTAATATTAACAGTTCTCTGAGGTTCACCATCAGAGCCCAATGATATTGTTGATTTACTTAACACTCCATCAACATCGAAAATCACAGCTTTAATTTGTTTTAAATCAGCATTAATCATATATTTATACAGGATTGATTTATGATTATTATTTATTAGCCATTTCTTGAATGCTTTCTGATATCAATTCGTAGATTTTAGTCCACTTTGAAGCATTAATACTATTAAGCATATCTATATGAGCAGTCATAACAGATTTGTCATTTCTCACGGCAGGTCCTGTCTGTGACTGTTTAGGCTTAAGGACATTCATTTTTTGGCAAGTTTCATTAATCAGTGGCAACATGACATTAAAGGGAATGTTGAATCTTTCGAGAATATCTTGTGAGATAGCTGCACAATGATTAAAGAAATTACAACAAAAAACAGCTGCCAGATGTAATATTTTTCTTTGTTCTCCATCAACAATCATCACTCTATTTGAAATGGAGCTGGCTAAATTGTTAAGTATGTCGATATCAGCCTGTTGATTAGCTTCGATAAAAATCGGAATATCTTCAAAATCCAAAATTCTCTGTTTAGAGAATGTCTGCATAGGATAAAATACGCCGCGTCTTTTAGTTGGCAAAGCATTAATTCCGACAGTTCCGGCTGTATGAACGACCAGTGCATCTTTGGCAAGATTAGCCAATTGTTTCGCAACATCTTGAATAATATCATCTTTTACAGCGATGATATAAATATCCGCCCCTCTTTTAATGTCACGAATATCGTTAACAGGTATGCCTCCCACCCTATCAGCCAAGCACTTGGCCGATTCCATGGTTCTGCTATAAACACAAGTTATATTATGTTTTACCTTAAGAGCTACAGCCAGATTAGTTGCCAAATTTCCGGCTCCAACAAATGTTATATTCATATTCAGAACTTGTTAACCGACACAGACTCCCATTTTAGTTTATCTTCATCTTGCAGTTTTCGTTCTATGGCAGGATATCCAAATGCCACAATACATTCTGCAACTAGATTTTGCGGATAACCAAACATATCTCTGAGAATTTCATCAGCAAAAGTTCCGTCAGCATGTCCTCTAAGACGTATCTGTGCCCAACAGCTTCCAAGTCCCAATTCTGTAGCTTGATACTGCATAGACACTGCGGCAATAGAAGCATCTTCAACCCAGACGTCTGTTTTATCTACATCCATAAGCACCAAGACAGCCAGAGGTGCATCCGCAACGAAATCTGCGCCAGCACTTTTAGACTGTGCCATTTGTCTTAGAATATCTTTATTGTCGACAACTATAAAATGCCATGCTCTAGTGGATTTAGATGTAGGCGCCATAAGAGCTGCTCTTAGTATAGCTTGGGTTTGTTCTGGAGTAAGTTCCTGTTGTGTGAACTTGCGTATGCTTCTTCTTTTTTGAACAATATCTTTAAAATCCATAATTATGATGATTATTATCTGTATAAATATAGTGTTATTTTCCGTGTTAATACACAAAAGGATTGCTTGGAAAAACCCTCACAATCCTTTACACCTATTTCATATTATAAAAGTATTAATGAATTATCTAATTCTATCTAATGAACGAACCAATTTTTCATCTTTTCTTATACCTCTGAAAGCCAGAAATGAGAGAATAATAGACACCAAAGGATAAATTGCAGTGAGTTTAACTTGAAAAGATACATCGAAAGCAGACTGTACCTCATTAAGTTTTTGTTGGTAGAGCCAAGCGAATAGAGCATATATCAGTATATATCCAAATAAGAGTATAATATTAAAAATGGTAAGTCTCATTTGCAAAACCCTCTTATTGAAATTTAAGATAGTAATGACTGCCAGCAAAGCGATTACAATTTGCAGGGTTCCCAGTGCCCACGGTCCAGTTGTCTGCACCTTATTAAAAGGTTCTACGACAGAATTAAAAGAGAAGTTACCGAAATCGGCAATCTGTTCTCCTCCAGCATTGTATCCAGCGATAGTTGAGCATAAAGACACGATGCTCAATATAAAAACAATGAGAAGGTAAAGTGTTTGCAGTCTTTGTATCATAATAGGTGCAGTTAATAATACTTTCAATCAGAAATTAAAAGATTGCGTCTGTAGTTTGTTTAGCAGGGTTTCTCTCATAGATTTTTCCTTCGATGAACTCCTGAGTAGCAATGAGAGTCGGTTTAGGTAATCTCTCATAATATCTAGAAATCTGAATCTGTTCATCATTTTCAAACACCTCCTCCAGATTATCGCTTGAAGAGGAAAATTCCTGTAGTTTCTTAGAAATTTCATCTTTCATTGCAGCCGAAATCTGGTTAGCTCTTTTCCCAATGACAGCAATACTTTCATAAATATTACCAGTGGTTTCCGACAAGTCGTTCAGATTTCTAGTAACTGTTGTAAGTGGTGCATTTGTTTTTTTAAAGTCCATGTTTATGTAAATTTAAAATGAAATAAATCAAGAATTCTCGTGTTCGTTTCCTTGTCCAGCTCTATCATTGACATTAAGAAAAATTTTTTCCGCTTCATCTAGATATTTACTATCAGGGAACTCATTTTTGAAACCATAGTATTCTTCTACAGTTTGTTGTGCCCTTTCTTTAGCTTTTTCTTGAACACTATAAATAGCCAGTTTGTATTTAGCTCTAAGAATAAGTATGGAAAGGTCTTCTTTCATGTTGGTATAAGGAAACTGCTTAATGGCATTCTCGGCTGTAATTATACATGCTTCAAAGTTACTTCCTCCATTCATGCAGTTGCCATTATATGTTCCAAGATTATAGTACAACTTAGCTGATTCATATTCTTTCGTAACGAGTCTATCTTGGAGTTCATAAATCATATCGTTGATTTCGTCTCTTCTTTCAGAATAAGGATAAAGTTCTACATACTCCTGCAAGAGATTTATAGCATTGTATGTAGGCGACTGATCAAGTCTTGGGTCTGGCGATTGCAGATATGCAGCTTTACCAGCATAGAATTTAGACAACTCAGCATATAATCCCTTAGGATAAGTTTTGAAATATTTGTCTAAATATAAACCAGCTGTTTCATAATCTCTAAGATTATAATAACACATACCATTCATGAACAAGCATTCTTCAGCCTTGTCTGTACCTTTCATTATATTGATAAGCTCACCCAGTAGTTGATATGCCTTAGTATATTGTCCAGCAGCATAACATTGCTTAGCTGCTTCATATTTATATTCATAGTCTGTAGTCTTATACAATGCGTTGTATCTGCTGCAGGAGAACAAAAAAGCAGAAACCAGAACAATGATAACGGTTATTTTTTTCATACGAAATTTCAAGCTAAAAAATTGAATTCTTAGTATGCCACACATCAAATGTTTAGCAAATCATTCAATAATTTGCAAATTTACTAAAAAAAAACGAAAGAGAGAATTAAAGTCAAGTAAAAATTAATAATAAATAACAAAAAACGATTATAAAAGTATTTAAATTTAAAAAGAAATAATATCATTTAATTTAAAAAAAATAAAATATTTTTTTCATTTTTTATTGAAGTTATTAAATTAATTAGTATATTTGCTTTCAAATGCGAATGTATCTTATAAACATCTCCAAAACCACTTTTGAATATTTATTAACTATTTCTACAAATATTTATTAACTTATTTCTAAAATTAATGTTTATGAAAAAAATCTACACATTAGCATTTTCAATGGTTTTGCTTATGGTAGGATCATTGAGTGCAAATGCACAGAAGGTCTTTTCTGGTGAGCTAACAGAAGAATTCAGACGTAGTTATGACAATTCGCCTGTTAATTTCAGTCTCACAGAAGTAGCAAGTTATTTTGAGACCGACACAACTACATTTGCACGTGCATTAGAGAACTTCATGGAATCAGATCCAGCCACATTCATGGTGGATGACAACTCTGACAAAGCACTGTACTTCACCACAACAGCTGGCGATCCTGTTGCCACTTATCCAAATGCGACTCAGTCGTATTCAGCCGACTTCAACGGATTCTGGATGACAGAGGCAGGCGTTCCTGTTACTTATGGTGCAGAAGGTTTTGCTTGGTTTGCCTTTCCTGACATTGACTGTCCTAACGATGTTTTTGCGTTCCGCATTGGTCAGCGTCCAAGTTACTTTACAGAAGGTGCCAGTTTGAAATTGTCGTATGACTTACATTACAACGGCAAAGTAGCCACTTTTAATGTAAACGTAACGATAGAACCACAACCAGTGGTTGATGTTGAAACACATTTGTCACAACTAGAGAAAGTCAAAGACTATGAATTCCCTTTGGAATTTACCATTGGCAAGAGCTATGAAGGCAAGGCTTACAGCACAACACTTGATGGTCTTTACGATGCACTAGGCACAACAGCAGAAGAGCTAGACGGAAACATTCAGGAAGTTACATTCGCTCAAGTGCTTAACGAAGAGAACGTAAACGACATCATCGTTTATTCTTGGTCGGACGAATTGAAACAGCCATACGTTCACAATGATGGAGCTTGGTTTGGACGTTATGCACAATATGATGAATCAACAGGCGAAGAAACACGTATAGAGATGAACGCTCCAAAAGCATGGAGTGGTTCTGTAGACAACCAAAACACGTTCTATCTTCAAAATATTACTTTAGCTAATGGGGAATTCACTATAGGTTCAGTTGGTCAGTACCCAGGTGTTCTAAAAGAAGGTGACAGCGATTATGCTTACCTGTACATCATAAATGGTAAAAAAGCAGCCAGAATAAAGGTTTACACTGTTATGAAAGAGCCACAACAAATCAATCCAGACGATTTTGTGATGGTAGGTGAAGCCACAGTTGAAGTGACACATGAAATTAACGATGCGTATGGCACTAAATCATTCAATGTAGATATGGCTCCAATCTTGGAAGCTCTGGGAGTTGAAACTTATGAAGAAGACTTCTTCACATGGGCTTCTGAAGGAGTTATGAGCGACAACCATACAGAAGGTTCGAAGACATTTGGCAGTGGCTATTACTATAATGATGCAGGCTTTATCTGCGACTGGGGTTCGAGTGCAGCATTCTTTATTGCTCCGGTAAATGGTACTGCCAGCATTCAAGACGGTACATACAAAATTGGTCAGATGGCTGGGCACTTCACTAATATAACAGAGGCAACTACAGTATCTGCAGACTTGATATTTAAGATTGCTGAGAAATATTATGTTGTACACGTAATTTACACTGTTACCCCTCCTGAAGATGTAACCGATAATCCTGACGACAACTTTGAGATTGTAAGCAAGCAGAACCTGTATAAAGAATTGGTTCCAAGCCAGTTGTATTATGGTGAATCTGATGCAGAGACTAAAGCAAACATGGAAATGGAGCTCGATATGGAAGCAGTCAAGAAGTTTATAGGCGAAGGCTCATACGAATTCTGGGGATTGAAAGCACCAGCAAATGCAGACTCATACGGTACTCTCACGACAAGCACTGGCTATGGCACAAATGCAGGATTTACAGGCGGTTTCTGGATGGGTATGCCAAAAGACAATCTTGGTGAAGAATATGTCAATTATTCATGGGTTGAGGGCTGGGCTCAAAACGCATACGGAATAGAATGGAACCTTTCAACAGGAAAAATTGGTTTTGACATTCACCCTAATTCTCCAGCCCACCAAGTAGGCGACACATACCAATCTATATTCTATCTTGAAAACACAAGCAATCATAAGGCCATCAAGTATACATTGACCGTTGAATACGTGAGCGAATATAGTGGAAAAGGCGAAGAGGTAGGTAGCACTGACGTAGTTGGTGTTCTTTCAGCCGATGACGTAAATGGTGATGGTTTCTACAACGTAGGTGAAACGATGAGTGATGAGGTATATGCAGCATTAGGCATAGATTCATCTAATTATGGAGACTGCACCTGGATGATAACCAATACGTCTGGCAAATTGGTTGCATTTAGTGGTGGTTTACAGGCGGAGAATGCTACATTTGATGCAAATGGATACTATGTGGATACATCAAATGAAGATTTAATAGACGATGTAGTCTTTACTTTAGCTTTTGATGAAGAGACAAATCGTTTTGCTATAGGTTTCTTTGGTCAGGAGGATCCTGATAATCCAGAAGCATATATGGCAGGCAAAGTATTCCAGACAACCGTAGCGCTAAGATATGGTGAAAAGTATTACAAATTCAACATCTTTGCCGGAGATGAACAAACAGTTACAGGAATAAAGACTATTTCAGGCGACAGCGTATCAGCTGGTAAGATATATGATATCTCTGGTCGTGAAGTTGCAAATCCTTCAAGAGGACTGTATATTATCAATGGTAAGAAGGTTATGATTAAATAAAATCAACCAACTATAGTTTACTTATTAAGGGATGCTCCAATTAGGAGCATCCCTTTTTTATAAAACAATTGTCGATATAAAAACTTTCTTTTATTTGTTTATAATAAACTCAAATGAATATATTTGCTTAAGTCATTATCATATTATATTGATTTATTAAACCCAAATCGGTTATTAGGCCGAAAAGATGTAGAATTATAATTATTCCTGTTCTTTTTATGTCATAACAACATTTCTTTTGGCACCTTGCCTTCGTAAGCCTCTCGATGTGGC